>Ga0214542_1000785_pt1 | contig 60733 bp, 24 predicted proteins | sample CNSS1metaG_FD_160096 | JGI IMG/M metagenome (GOLD analysis project Ga0214542, IMG submission 160096) | Root nodule microbial communities from cowpea collected in UCLA plant growth center, Los Angeles, California, USA - CNSS1 | ecosystem: Host-associated > Plants > Roots > Nodule | place: USA...
ATGAAAAACGTGAACAGAATTTTCCCTCTACCTTTCCCTCTATGTGTTAGGGCTTTCAGTGTATTCTGACTCTATTGTTCTGCCTCTCTCTTTATTTTATAGCCTCCTCTCCACTAGGTTTAAGTGAGACATGGGCTTCTCAAATTTTGGGCCTTTTCTCCACATAGGAAGGGAGCCCAATACCCAACACCTTTTAAAAAATATTGATCAAAATTTGAATTAAAGAACCAAATATACATATACATGTTCTTGCAATTGGCTTATTTAGAGATTTTTTATTTTATTTTTTTGAAAGGTAGAAATTTAGGAAAAATTTCTACAAACAGAAAACATAAAAATAAAATAAAGAAAGTTGTGATTCCAATGTATTACTATTTGTAAGTTGTAAGTATCTCTTAGAATGATTCATAGTAGTCAACTAAAACATTTTGACGTTGTTCTCTTGGAACATGCATTGTGATTTATTCAGGAGATTGAATAAGATGATAAAATAAGAGGTTTGGAAGAGGGAAATTTGATAGGAAAATAAGAACCACCATTGAAATGAATTTGAGAAAGCAACCACTTCTATTATTGTGTTAAAATACGCACTTTATTATAGCAGACAAAATGGAAAAAGATAGGATTATATGGTAGGTCACAGGAATTATTCATTCCATTAATCAACAAATTGTCTATGTCTCTCTTTTCACAAATTATATATATTTATTTTTTAAAATGATATGTATCTTTATATTTTCCAATCACAATAATAAAACTGTGTCGTATAAGCAACAAGTCCTTTTAATACTCTTTGGTTCAATGATTAGAGAGCGTAGGTGCCATCGCCCTTCCAGGTCTTAATTGGGAAGGTGCCATTCAAGTTTAGGTTACTGTTTTAACTTTTCTCACGTTCTATTACATTATAACTAAAACAACTTCGAACAGTGTGTGATTTATTTTATTTATATATACCTGTCTCAGCTTATTATGAAACCGCAGATTTTGAAAAAGCAGCAAAATAATGTAAAATAAAATTATTAAACATTTTTTACTCTCTAAATTTTAATAGGAATTAGGTAAATTTCGATATATTTTGATCTTTTAATTTTTAAAATGAATAAATATTATTTTTTCAATTTAATTGTGTTGAAATTTTTTATGTATTAAACTTTGTTTTAAATTAATATTTAAATTGTTACGACCATTTACTAGTTTTCGTTATTTAACATGTAAATAAAAATGAGGGTGGTCAAGTTAAAAGTATTCTGTCATTCGTTTTTTAATATAATATTAAAATTTATCAAAATTTGTAGCTTAACAATTTTTAATTTGATCTAAGTTTAGAAATTACAAATCATTACTTTAATATTTTGTATTGAATAATATGAAAGTTGGGTTCAGCTGAGTTTTTTTAGTGTTGATTGAACATTAAAAATACATAAAATTTTAATATTTAAAAATTATTTTTATATATTTCAAAACTTTAAAATCAGTAGTTATTTTTGTATTTTAAAAACACTAACAGAGGGTCGGTACAGAAAAAATTAACAAAAAATTTAAATTTGTGAAATTTGAAGTACCGCATTAAATTATGTTTTATTGATATTGTATCTCTGAAATTTTTTATGAGGAACTCGTCATCTAGTTAGCGAAGTACTTAGAAACTATTGATGGAGGTTGACAGCAACAATTTTGGATGAGATTCACAGACCCACCCAGACAAATAATTTTTTGTACATAAACAGTAGATGCAGAAGGAGAGTGTGATGATGAAGCAGCTATGAACTGTTCCTTGAAGAACTGGACCAGCACATGGTGCAGTAGGTAGTAGAACCTCATTTGCATGTAAACCATTGGTTTTTCTTCTTACTGAAAAGAGAGATAAAGAAAGAATGAATTTCATTAACTATGTAGCAGTGACCATTAAATTTTCACAGCTCTCATCTTAAGTGAACATAAAATGGAGTGATGTCAGACTCATTTACTCCTCTATCCACGTTTCTAGTCCTTTGCATCTACATCAACCCAAACAAATAGGAGGTTTATGGCAAAAAGTCAGAAGCTGTGGAATTTGGTTGCAGATTAAACCAAAGTACTGACCTGGACCAACGTCAGTAATAAAATATTGCTGCAATCAAACGGTGCATTATTTAATGCTTTCATGCTCAATCATGTATACAAACATGTGTTAGGTTTATAGAGGGAGTTTTATTGAAAATAATAAACATTAATAAGATTTAAGTCCAATCATATAAGGTACGGGACACAACCATCAACTCTAATACCACTTATTAGGTTTATGAGGAAGTTTCACTAAGAAGAACAAACACAAATAAAATCTGAGTTTAACCACATAAGGTATTGACACTACTTTTAACCCAAAACCTTAAGATAATAAGTTTATAAATCTTTATCCTTATATAGTGCTCTACTCTCTCATTTCTAATCAATGTGAAACTTAAACTCATATTTATATATTTTTAACAATATGAAAAACTAATTAAGTAGAAACTTGTACTTCTGTGAGAAAAAAAAAATCATCAATTTCATATGATAGGGAAGGTGATATCTAGCAGCCACTTTAAGCAATATTTTATTAACTGGTTTGATAGGTAGAAGTGAATACTTCTTAATATATAGCATGTGATGTGAGAGTATATAGATAGTATTTTTATTAGCAACATAGGTACATTTGAGATGCTTATACTAAAATATAAATTTGTGATGAATTGATGTAGCTGTTATTGAGTGATTGTGTGATGTAGAACATATGGAGGCTATATATAAATGATGGAACTTTCCTATCATTATAATTGATTCTTCAATGGCCCTTTCTATGAAGTATCTAGTCTTTTACTTTTTGCTTCTCGTGAAGACCAGAGAAGGAAAAAAGAAGAAAAAGAAATTCAGAAATTGGAGACTCCCAACAAAACCATTTGATGTATTATTGTTAAATGCTTCCTCCATTCCTATTTTGCCAGCTCTTTCCCATGACGTGCCACCACTGCTAGTTAGGGTCCATTCATTTGTCCCCTTCACTGTAATCTTTTGTCTTCTTCTGCTCTTTTCTTCCTTCGCTGAAAACAACCCTAAACTAACTCATCTTGTTGCAAGCTTTACTTATTTACTACTGAATTTTTGATATGGTCTCTATATGTATATATTAATTAGAAGTCTCACGTTAACTAAAAATAAAATAATTTTGTAATATATAAATATAGTACAAACCTTACCATAAATCGATTTTGTGATATTGAGTTAGATTTAAAATTCACCTTTTAACATGATATCATAATTATACTTAAAAAGTCTATCTTAACCGAATTTTTGTTTCTTTGACATATTTTTCCACCCGCTATCGGACAGTTCGTATTCATAATGCAATGATGAAAGTAGGAGATGAAAGAAGGTAAAAATAGAAAGAGTGTAGTTGAAGTATACTATCATTGAAAAGCAAGTGAAGGAAAGAAGAAAGATGTGGACTAATTTTGAAGGGTGATTTTTGAGAATTTGGATTCTTTACTGGATTGTTTAGTGCTGTTTTTTTACTGTGTCTCCATAATACACGGATTATCACTAATTTTAACGTTTTAAAATATATTAAAAAAATATATAAAATGCTAACACATTGCATTTTTAATTCTAAAAAGAAAAGATCAATAAAAAATCTGAACACGATTTTCGATAGTATAATGTGTATGGATATGTGCGTGTGTCGGCTGGGTGAGAATTTGATATTGGATACCCTACAAGCTGCCCTTCAACATAGTCACAGCAACACTTTCCAACCACAGAAGAAAGCATGGCAATAGCCTTGTAGGACCTTGCCCTTTTCTTCTCATGTGGACCACATTATCGTTTACCAGACCATGCTTTTCGATTTACACACTTTCAATATCTGTCTCAAATTTTTGTGTTTTGTGTTAATAAACACAGGGAAATTATTTAATCACACCATTGTGCTGTGAAGCCATTCCTCATCCTACCGACAACTCGACGAGGTACTTCCTGAGATTCGGCTACAGCCACGTATTAAATTTATTTTATTATTTAATACAAAAAAAAATGTGTTTAGCAAATAATTAAATCATTCTAATCATTATATAGTAATTTTGGAATTATGAGTCGATTCAATTCACTGAGATGAAAGTCAACCTACACATCGACTGGTCCAAATTTTTGACGTGAAAGTTTGCTAAACAAGTGTGTTTTACCTTATCATTAATGTATTTGAGGACAAAACAAAACTACTTTTACATTATAAGAAATAGAGTAATATTCAGTTTGAAACCCTACCTAATAATTTAAAAATGTAATAATAGAATAAATAATTTTTTTTTTCTTATTAGTACATGCATGATCTTGAAACTCCTTCAAACATTTCTCCTAATTTTATAAAGATATGTAATTAAATAGTTTGTGATTAATTAATTAAGTGATTAAATGACATATATTAAAGAATTTAAATACGTATATAATTGTTTTTCATAACCTATTTCGTCTCACTGTTTTTAAGTTGATTTTAATATCGCTTTACAATTTTTAAAGTCATCAATTAGCATTCACTAAATATAGCAATATTTTAGTTCTATTGTTATGAATTAATATAAAATTTTAATTGACGATGTTCAATAAATAAATAAACAATTTTTTTACGTTTTTTTTTATTTATACTAGCCACTGAAATGTGTTTCAGTGTGAAGAAATATTTTTTTAATCTTTTTTGTGGAAGATATTTGATTTTTAAATAAATATACATACGAAACTCGTATATTATACAAATAAAACTTTAAAAGTAAAGATTATAAAATGAAAATGAAATGTAAAGACGAACAAGTAAAGATAAATGAAACTGAAGTTTGTAAATGATTAAGGTAAAAATCAATCAAGATTAATATATAGAGAAACACTCTTAAAAAAAGCTTAAACATAAGTACATGGAAAACAAAAAATAACATAATAAATGAGGTTGAGTTGTTTTGGAAATTTTTTTAAAATTTTCTTTTTTATAGTTAATGCAGGTCCAACCAGATGATACATAATTATATATTAGTTGAATCCATCATAATATGTGAAATAGAATAAAATATCAAGAAAAGAGAATATACTCAGAGTATTCTTATACCGAATTTTTAATTAATTAGTCAAGTTTAACTAGCTAAGCTAATATTATGAATTACACACAAATATTCTCTATTGATATTCATGTTAGGGTTTGTGATATTTTTTTAAAATTTATCATCTTAAAAATTGGATTTTTTTTTCTTCTACTTACCTTTCCTTTTCTCTCTGTTTCCTTCATTATTTTTTTAAGTTCTAGACTTCAGATGCAGAATTTATGTATGAATATTTGAAACTTCTTCATAAACAGACACACGCCATAAAGACACCTTTGACTTATTAGGGTTTGCGTTGCATAGATCTATTACATCATTCTCAATATGTAAATGCATTTACTATATTATAAGAAAAAAAATTGAAATTTAGGAAATGTTTTTAAATTTTATATCGCCTACATAATTCACCTGCTGAAGTGGTTCTTTTTGATGAATTTTAATTAGTATATGTGTATACTAATGGGTCAATTTTAATATATTGATTTTACTTTAGAAATTGATTATTTCAGGAAGACACAATAACCTGTCTTAGTTTAGGAAAATGTATCCTATTATATGTAAGAATAAGTAGCAGCATTAACTACAAGATTGATTTAGAATTTTAAAAAAGTAGATTAAATCTATTGAAGTATTATTGAATGAAAATATAAAGTTTAAGAAGAATAGTAATGCATCGAGTCAAAATCAAGTCCCAATGATACGTTGAAGCGCGTTTTGTTAATTTTAAGCGCGTTTTTAAAAATCTATTTATTTGCAACAGATGCAGAATTTACGTGGCTTCATCTTCTGTTGTTTCCCATCAAAATCGCATATAGAAGTACTTTTGCGTCCAAATGAATGAAAAACGCGGAAGCTACAAAGGAAACGTCAAATTGTTTGGCATGTTGAATTTGGAATTGCCATTGATGCTAATTTATTCTCTCTCTCTCTTTTTTTTTAAGTTTAAAAAGGTTGAATAATTTTTTTCTTCTTTTGAGTGTGTATAATTTGTAATTGGTATGAAATTGAAAGAAATCACGCCTATTTTTGTTTAAATCACAAGTGAAATGGATATATAAAATGGAAATTGAATGAAGAAAAGCCATATAATTTAAATAGATTTTCAAATAATATATTGTTATGTGCAAAATTAATTACAATCATAAAATAATTATTTTTTTAGTTATCAACTCTTTAAATTTTATACAATTATATACAAAAAATCAACTTACATTTTAAATTTATCTAAATTAATCATACATTTCGTAATTTTAAATATTTATTTAAATTTACAAACGAATAATTTTTAGTAACTGATACATTAGACCATTTTTACATATAGTTTATTTTGGTCCATTTTATTTGTAACAACCTCTTTATAAGAATCTTCATTTATAAACAAAAAACGTTGATTTGAAACTTTTATTATAAAGAATTTATATTTTAAAGACATAAACCCCAAAAATAGATAAATATCTCATAGATAACAATATATTTAACTCTAATTTTAGCTAATAAAAATAATATAAAAATGTGGTGAATTCATTGCGCCTTCGTCTTATTTTAAATCAGTTTGTTAAAATCCCAATCAATGATTTTAATAAAGGACTTATACAAGAAATAGATCGAGTTTACTTATTAAAGAACAGAAAATTACTTATTTTATTAAAAACACTTATTTAAAAAATAAATGCCAATAAGCTGACCTTTGTCTCATGTAATTATTACTATTTTGGCATATTCCTCCAATTTTTTAACACTACTTACTGAACTTTCTCAAATTTGTGTTAAATTAAAAAGATACTGTAAAAAGCCATATAAAATTAGGTATTTCCAAAACACAATTATGATTTGTTAAAAATAATTAGTTACAGAAGACCAATGGTTGAATGATGCTCTTTTTGACTTCTCCAAAAGCTAACCCCTTTCAGCAATCACTTCCTCCCAAATAAAACACGTTCAGAATTTTCAACAACTTTAACATAAAAGTCTACGAACTCCACAAATATGCTTGGTATTAGAATTACGTAGCTTTCTTTTTCTTTCTCTGCAACAGGGACGTTTACGAAATTTCTTAAAATTAATTATCAAAATTATTCGATTCATTTCCTGTTATTAATTAACATAAGTGATGATTAAATCAAATTTAAAGGGTACTTAGCAAAAATTAATGGAACTAAAAATGAAATAAACCAACTACTATATCACTTTTAGAGATGAAGAATCTTAAGCGGAATAATTTAAAGAAAATAATAAAAAAAAAATAAAAAGATGCATGAATACCAGCAAAGCAACAGGAGCACATTAGGCACCCTCCATATGGAGCCACTGTAGGTGGGGATGCCATCATGTCCCACACCGACAACATAATTGAACCATTCATCTTTATTCATTATTTTTTACAAAATGTAAAAAGGGAAAGAATAAAAAAAAAAAGGAACACATTAAAAATGAAACAAAGATCATATACCCATCTGTAAATATACCACATAAAAAAATGAAAAGAAAGAACTGCTCAATGAATTCCTATTTTCTAACACAAGTTAAATTATTATCATATAGTTCAAAAAATAAAATAAAAAAGTGTTGGCAGTGTCATTGCCGTGTCTTCTGTATCCTATTTCCAATCATCTTGAGCTCAAATTTCTTGATCACACCAGCAATGTCTCTCATGGTGGTGTCCAACACATAAGGGGTTTTCTCGTACGTGATTTCTGTCGAATTTATAAGCATTTTACAAGATTCTCTCCTTTCAGCTATGGTTCCATGGTAGTGGTAGTACATTATTTTGCCCTCTGTTTTGTGGGTTGTCTTCCCCGCAAGGTTCTGCGACATGTGAACACCGGTCGCAAACAAACTCCTAGGTTGCACTGCGTATTTTCTATCCCTTCTGATCCCTTTCTTCGAATCTTTATACACCAGCTTCTCAAAACCCCATTTCCTGCAATGCAAAATTTCACACCACACCATGTGAGACCACACACACAACTACAATGGTTGACAACTGTGTGGGAAATGTAGTTGTCAAAACAACTGTAAAGGCAAAACAAGACATTCCCTCCAACAGCATAAACCAGCTTTCTTCTACATTCAGCGTATGGTACAAAAAGCCACCCGTAAACACTTACGTTAGAAAAAAAAAAACTAGATCTAACTGTTGTTGAAGGAGTGTGAAATTGGAAACAGTAACTTTCATGAATGTAAAAAAAGTTTAGTGCACCCCAACAAAACCGTCGCAATCAAAGGTGTGGTGGACCGGGTAACATAACACGGGTCTCATTCCAAAACCAGAATCAAATACAAGTGAACGTTCAGTAAAACAATAATCATCATTATCATCATCATCATCACTTGTTAGCACGCCCTACTACTATTCTTTCATTTCAATTACCGGAACTAACAAAAGGACATGTTTGTGATAGAATTAAAGAACACTTATGAATTCTCAGTGTCACATTAAAATACTCTTAAACCAGACAGCACCAGCTAATAAATAAGGAATAATAAATAAATCAGTCTCCTAGAAAGTTCAGAGACACCACCACACACACACTCTTCACCTGTCCACACAGGAATGGGCTAATTCACGCTTCTACAGTACAAGCCAAATCAATCCCCACCTTCCACGCTGGGGAATGAAACACCACGCAACCACTCAAGATCTGCGACATTACCGAGCACCGAAACAAAACAACATAAAACAAATGACATCACATTTGTTCCTCCAAACGAACCACCCCAGTAAATGCTCATTAAACTCCACACAACCATCCATCATTCACTTAACTCATAAACTAAAACCCCTAACCAATCCACTTCAAAAACCTCCACAGATCCATCTCCAAATCTCACAGTTCCTCGATCCACCAAAATTCACAACCGACACACAAAAAACCAAATCTTTCTCACACTTTCGAAACACGCAAACACCCAAATTAACCAACCCGAATCAAAAACTAAAAACATGGAAAAATCCAAACTTTTGGCATGCCCGTTATGAGTTATTGCTACAGAACTACCATGATTCTTTCTTTGACACAATCTTTCTTGAGTCGGCTAAAAATATTATCTTTTTAAGGCGGTTGGATACCTAAACTTCTTACTTCAAAATACTGATTAAGTTGGCAAAACCCAGTTAGACAAAAACAACAATTATGAAAAAAGTAATGAGTTTGAGGAGAATGTACCTATATGTTTTGCCGTAATCGGAAGTGAGGCACAGCTTGCTACTCATCGGCATCTGTTCAATGGTGAATTGCGAGTACTCGGAGAGTGAATCAAGCACAGACTTGATAGTGCTCTTGGGTGGCACATAGATGTATTCATCCACATCAAAGAAGAACATCCACTTAGTCATGAACTTGTACCTATGTAGGCAATCATTCACCACCATGAACTGGTTATGGTAGTATCCATCAAACCGCTCCTGGTCCGTTATATCCTGCAACGTCACGTACCCCAGATCAATCCACGGCTGGAGCACCTCCCGCACCTGCGCGTGCACGCCGCCGGCGTCGTGAATCACGAAATGCGACCTCGGCCCGAAGAACTTCACATGGTACGCGATCCACTCCCTCACGCGCTGCGCGTTCAGGTTCCCGTAGAGAGAGGAACCGCAGTACAGGTAATCGTACTTCGGCCTCGACGTGAACAACGTAGTGTCGAGAGTGCCGGGTTGTTCCGTGAGAGCTTCTATGGTGTCGGTGATGTTGAAGCTGGCGTCGCCGCCGCCGGAGGTAGAGGCGGAGAGGACGAGCTTCCCCCCGGAGTTGTCAGCATTGAGTGGAGCCGGGAAGGTACAGTTCACTATAACGACGGTGTAGACGCGGCCGTAGCCCCAGTCGGGGAGGATCTTGTAGCCGACGGCGGTGGAGAGTTTCTCGCCGGCGAGTGAGTGCCACGCGCACTCGTACGTCGGTTTAGCGTAAACGTGAAGAGGCTTGGACGCGAGGCCAATGATGGCGAACGTGTTGAGGCCACCACGGTAAGAGCCCATGGTGATGAAGTTGTAGGCTGCAGAGCCGTAAGGGTTGAACACACGCTTGATGATGCCTCCGGGGAGGACTTGCTCCGACGGTGGCGGTGGAGGCGGTGACGGCGGCGGCAGCGGGGGTGGTGAGGCATGTGATAATGATGCTTTTATTGGGTACGACGAAGTAGCGTTTGTTGTGTTGGAAAGTATGGGTGTTGTTTGCGTGACACGTGAGATGCAGACACGGAGATCGGAGGCTGAGATGGTGAAGCGGGAAGGGAGGAACTGAAGAAGCGTGGCCACCACGCAGAGGAGAAGCAGTGTTGTGAGGAGAAGCTTGAGTTCTGCAGCGTAGTTTCCGAGCACTGCCACGTAGAGCTTCTTCTCTCTCTCTTTGGCCATTGCTGAGAAAGAAGAAGAAGAAGATGTGAGAAGCTGTGTTTTTTTTTTTTTGTGTGTGTGTGTGTTTGTGATTTGTGTTATGAAGAGGTGTTTGAGGTGGCTTATAAACACAGTGTGTTTACGAGGAGGAATATTTATGTCATGATATTATAAATCGACGTATTATGGTGATTGTTGTTGATTGAAGGTTGTGTTTGAACTGTGAAACGATGCCGTTCATCTAAAGGGGATTTCTTTATTTTACTTTCAATTAGACAACCTTAACCTACGTTTTCAACTGTGCGTGCTTCTAATTAGACAACCTTAATATTATAGTGTTTTTCTTTTTTGAAAATTCGTCTTCATTTTATTCCGATTTAGATGGAAGAACAATATTAGAAGTACAAGCAACTTGCATTTTTAATATATACTAATGTTTTTATTTTGTTTTGCAATAGGTGCTAGAATTCAGTCGCAATACTATTTTTGTCTCTATACATACTTTCTTGGTTTGAAATTATCTACCGTCGTCCTCTTAGTCGTATTATTACATTTCTATATGACAATCACAATAAATAAATTAAGAATTAAATAAAAAAGTAAATGGAAATTTTGGTTATGATTGGGGTAAAACCAAGGTGTGTGTGTTTTTTTTTAATCTTGTTTTTCGGCTTTTGCTTTAATTGAGTTTAAAGGAGCATAATTAAAGGGGGAAGAGGGGAGAGGTGGCATGGGGAAAAGGATTTATGAAAAAGGAGAGAAAGAATTTATCGTTGGGAAGAGAGAAAGGAGGGATTACCCTATTGATATGAGAAAAGTTATAGTTATTAGAGCCACAACCCTTAAAGATGTGTGGGACCAATGGGAGGGGCCTGGGGCCTAGGTTATTGAAGATTTATTATTGTTATTATTATTATTTTTTTAATATTTTTAAATAAATAAGAATTGAGGAGAGAGAAAGAGTGTGTTTGTTTTGTTGGAAATGTTACCGTTAAGTTAATTTGTGGCTATGAGTGTCTAGTGTTGGGGGTTCAAGTGTTACCAAACATATCCTTTAACCCTTTTTTACTATTACACTACTTTTTCATTTTTTTTTACCATAACAGTTTTAGCATATTTTCACAGTTACATTACACTGTTTGGAAACGATGATGTCATGAGTAAAAGATAGTACAGTTCTTTCCTCTGGGTAATGTATTTTTTTTTTTTTGTCAAGGAAAGATATAAATAAGTTGTGTTCAAAGGAAATGAACATTATGTACCTAATGTCTGTTTCTTAAGCTTTAACAATGAGAAAGTAAAGAAAAAAACACAAAAAGATGACACTTGATACAGAAGAAACTCTGGATACCATCAGAAATTTGTGAGATTGTTTAGATAAAAGTTATCTTTCTTTATTATTTAGAAAAAAAAAACTTCTCTTTATTATTCAGAAGAAAAAAAAATATTTATATTTGTTTAAGTTGCTTGATTTCATTAATGATAAAGAGTCTTTTTTGCTCATTTTATAAATTAATTTTATGTAATTGAGTTAAATTTAAAATGTATTACTTAATATACTTTTTCATTATTAACAACATTTGAAAGATTGTCTCTCTGACATTGTTGATGAGTGCACGATACATTAACAAAGTTGATGTGAATTTTTTATTTTGTTTTTTTTTTTCGATTTTTCATAGTAAATTAAGATTCAAATGTAAATATTTTGTTAAGGTTGGAGGAGGAGGAGGCTACAAGGATGATTTTGCAAAATTTGATAATCTTGTGTTATAAGAACTTTCTAGGATTCCTATTCCCAATGGGATGATTCACCTTTTTAATCCCGTATGTAACGAATTACATAAGTTTGATATATAATTACAATGTTACTTTCAAGAATCTTATTAGAACAATCAAGTTTAGGTTTATGTAAATGTTTTTTTCTTTTTTATTTATTTAATTGGTATTTTTAGATTGAATTACATATTGTAGATTAATTATATTCTATTAAGTAAAATCTAAATATGTATAAATCATATGATCGTAGTTACAAGTAGATTTAAATGTGCATAAAAATAAACGAGACAAAATGAAAATTAGAAAATAAACTATTTTTGTAGATTGGATTTCAAGTTTATTTAAACTGTTGGTGTTTCGAATATTACCTTGAATTACATTGAAATTGAATTCATGATAATCCATAATCCTTCTCAACATTGTTAAAGTATTTCCTTACATGTTTTTGCATGTCTAAAATTGTTAAAAATGTTTACCGTTAAATATGTTTATAATTTTTAAATTTAGACTTAAAATTAAAATTCGTTATATTTTAAGTTTTGATCTTAAAATTCTAAAAATAAATGAATATAATTTTTCTATTCGATAACTTTATATATTAAACAATATTTTAAATTATTATTTGAGTGGAACATATCAAATAATATAAATAATTAAACATTAATTTAAAATGACTCTTAATATAATAAACAATTGAATCAGAATAAATATATATATATATATATATAAAATATTTGAGAATTAAATTATATCAAAATTATAAAAAGAAAATATTTTATTGTCAAAATTTATAAATTAAAAACGTATTTAAGTTATATAAGTTTTTATTAGGTGGCATATAAGAGGCCACATCTCCTTTTCATTGTTGTGGCCTACATAAAATTTAACTTATTTTATTTCACATGTCATCTTGTTTGCTGATTATGTATCAAATTGGTAAAATGTGGTGGAATTTTGATTTTATACGGAGTAGTGAGCAAAAGAAATAAATGACAATTTTGAAAAAAAAAATACTAAAATTGAATGGTACAAAAATATAATTAAAGCTTAAAATCAAACTTCTGACATGTTTATCCCAATAAAAGATGGAGAAAGAAATAAGAGAAAAATGGATACAGCGAAATATATTCGTTCTTTATTTAGTTAAGTAATACGAGAAGAAAAGGAATTAAAGTGAAATCAACGTGTTTGTTTTTCTTTTTAGAATGGGGAAAACTTAGAAATGGTTAAAATATTTTTGTTTTATATACTGTAATTTTTAATGAAACATAAATATATGGATAATTTTACTAACCACGTTGTTTATGGCAAGAAATTTTAATTGGAGAAATTGCATTTTCCAATTACGTGTCAGTAACACTTTTCTTCTTGTCGGACAGAAAATAGAAAAAGAAAATACAAACAATCATGCTACGACAGTTTTTATCACCAAAAAGGAAATGTCATTTCGCAATTTGGATTATTTTTTCTAACCAGTGTTTTACCTATTTACAAAAGGATGGTTTGACAAAAATAAATTCATATTTATAGACATTTTTAAATTTTATTTTGGTGTTGATAAAAAATATTCGAATACATTTTTATATATTTTAAATTACAAAACTTATTAGTTTTATTTAGTATTTCACTTTAAATTTTAAAGAATTATAACTTTTATTCATATTCGCATTAAAAAATGTATTATGTATATTAATTTTTTAATAACGCAATATTTGTTTGATTTATAAAATTATGTAATAAATATTTAAATGAACATAGCTATTATCTAATAAAAACAAAGAAAGACTCACAATTTATTACTATTAAATATTTATTACATGAATAGAGATTGATTATGATCCAGAACTTACCTATTTTTTCTCACTAAAAATTTAATTTTTCTTTTTTCGTTTAAAAAAAAATTACCCAGAAGAAAATAGATAAGGAATCTAATAGATCATTGAATGAAATAATTATCAATTGTGCTGCTAAAGCAGCTGTAGCAGACTAGCAGACATAAATGTCAACAAATAATGTAAAAGAAATTAATTTTGTAATCACTTTTATCTTTATAGGTTGGATATGTTTGTCTGATATGATCATATGACGAACTTCATTCAAGTGTTTAAAAAGTAAATGCATTATTATACTATGATATAACATTGGGATCTAGATGTAGGTAAACATTAGCATGTTTAAACATTTATCTAATGAATTTTAGTTTTTATTGCATTTTCTATTAAATTTGAAATTGAAGTGGTGTTTTTCTAATTTATAAATACTGATATAGTCTAGTTTATAAAATAAAAAATAGAAAATAAATAAATAAATTGATAAAGTACTATAATAGAGATTTGAATCCCACTTCTATCTTTGTTCCAAAATAATATATTTGTTTAATGGACAATTTTGAAACTAAATTATGTATGATTTAAATATATCACTATTACACGTATATTTATTGTCATTGTATATATACATCCTAAAAACATTAAAGAACTCAACTTTGCATTGAATATATGTTCTCTTTAACATGAATTTCACACATAAGAGTTCTATTTACTTAAATTTCTTGAACTTTTAATCATTTGAATATTTGAGAGTTTTTTTAGGTGAATTTCCCCTCTTGATTTTCTTTGATTTCCTAAACTCTGTAGAACTAAAAAAACCAATAAGCAACATGTGACATCCTAAAAAATTGTATTTTAGAAGTGGTAGTGTTTTAAAATAATAAAATCCTATTATTTTAATGGTTAAATATGATTTTGGTCTTTTAATTTTCAGTGAAAATTGGAATTAGTCTTTTTTCAAAACTTTAAGCTAATTTAGTCCTCAATTCTAGAATTACGTGAATTTAATTATTTTAACCAAATTTTGTTAAGTTTATTTGACATTTCAAATGTGTTTCATGATAATTCTTTAGCTAATGTTGAAGCAAAAATGTGACAAACTGTATAAACAACTCAAATGCTATCATGATAGTTGATAGAGCCAGTCGAGCTTTTCATCAAGTAAGGAAAGTTACTTTTGCATGTGTGCGTGAGTCTGAGAAAAATTAATGGTTGCATGTTGATGCGCTTTCAAATTAAGGATGAAATTTAGTTGTGATTGATGAATATGTTATAGCATGTATGACTGTTGTGATCAAGTGTGTTTTTGATGAAAATTGTATGTTAAATGTTTGTGAATTGCTTTAAGTTGCGAATTGGATTAAATTGGAAATTTGAGCAATTGAGCAATTTCGTACAAATCCTATCTAGTGAAAAAATGTTTTGACTTAAAATAACAGCACAAAATTTATGTTTTCTAATGTAGAGATAAGCCTTATTGTGGCACTGAACGTTTAACTTTTACGAGCTGATTAACACTGAGTGTTGGCTAGGTAGCATTGGGCACTGGAGACCTCGGCAAGTCTGAGAGCATTTTAGCTCCCTAGCGCAAAGCGCCCATTTTTACGAGCAATTAGCACTGAGCGCCGGTGTTGAGTGTCAAATGTCCTGGTTTTGCCTATTTTTATGTTTAAGTATTTTTGAATGACATGCAATATGTATTAAGCATATTTGTTGGCTTTCCTTATAAAAATATGAGGTAAAAATGTGGTTGGGTATGCCAAATGCTAATTAGTATGTATGTGAAGTTGTGATGTTTAAAGAGTTTCAAGAAAAATTCTTTTGCAATGATCATCAAATGGAGTAAGTAAATAAGGAAACAAGTGGAAAGGCTTCTTTGACGGAAAATAATGAAACTACCGAATAATATAAGATTTCATAAGTTTTGTGTATAGTTTTTTTTTTAAAAAACTCCGAGATATTATTTTTTTTGTATATATATATATATATATATATATATATATATATATATATATAAATTTATATTTATCTTGAAGTGTAACATTTTGATAGCGTTTTAAGAATATATATTTTTTATATAATGTTTTTACTTATTAGCTAGTTTAACACACCTCATTAAGCTAACTAAATAATTTATGAACTTTCCGTTAATTATTATTTTTAATCGCTTTATTGGTGACGAGGATATTTGTCGAAAAAGTTAAAATAAGAAAAAAGTATGTGTTTTTGTTTTTTTGTTTCCGTGTGAGTAAGTTTTTTGTTCGTGTTGGAGTGTAAAGAGAAGAGAAGAAGAAGCAAAAATGGAGATAAAAAACTTCCAAAAACAGAAGAAGAAAAAACGTAATAATTTTTAGCATGGAATTTTATCACCAAAAAAGAAACACAGCTATTGACCGCAACATTGGAAATTGACTTATCACACAAATCACTTATAAAAACAACTTCTCTTAAACATCAACTTCTTAAAATTTCTTTGGCTTACATAATAAGTTTTTAATCTTTTTTCTTCTAAACTTTTGTTTTAATTTAGCATAAAGTTATTATATTAATTAATATACCATAAGTAAAATCTTTTAGATATATAGAATTTAATTAAATATATTTTTAGTTTTTTTTTTGTATAAATAAGATAATTACCTATAATTTTTTTATAACTTTAATGTATTATATGTTTTCATTGTTTTTAATATTGTTCGCGTAGTTCTATTCAAATGATTTACTTTTAATGTTTTATTTAAACAATTATAATTTATTTATATGTTATAGTTTACTTTTAATATATTACTTTATAGTGTAACTATAATTTTGATTGATTACAATGTAATTTATTTTTTAATATATAAAACATCATTTTTGTCTCCAAAGAATAGTATAAATGTTTTATTTTGGAATTTAAATTAATAATGATCTTTTCCAAAGATTCACAATCACCATCTCAGTGTTTACTTCCACTAAAAAACGCAATTAATTATGAATGCTCCTTAGCTGGATAATTAAGAGTCAGAATATAATCTGGTATTCATAGAAATTATTTTATTTAAATCGATATATTTAATGAATATTAATAAAATTTAATTTGTATTTATTTTCATAAATTTAATTTTTTTTTGTAATTAAAACTAAATAACAATGGATAAAAAAAATAAACATAATGAAAAATATATTAAAATATATTAAAATATAAAAAAGTAATAAAAGAAAATAAATAAACTAAAAGTTCCAAATTCTACAACCAAACTACTTTAAAATACCTTTTACATTTTTGTATTGATGAAAGTAGTCCATAAATTTCTTAAATAAACTATTAATTAGCAAATTAATCTTACTAAAAACACTTCTAATGGTATAAATTAAAGAAATAAATCAAAAAAATATAATACAACTGAACTTACACAAGAACTAGAGTTTAGACTCATATTTCTTTCTCTTCAAACAATGTTTCACTCCGAAGGATATAATTCAATATTAAAATAATCTAAAGTTTCTCCTTACTAATGATGAAGAAAATTTTATCTCAGTCATAAAATTATAATATATAAGTAGTGATAAATCTCATTTTACTAAATTGATTTCGTATGGTTAAATCATGTTTCAATTCACTATCTTAATATAATATAACAATGGTAAATTACTATTATTTTTTAAAATCGGTAAAATTGGTTAAATTCTTTTGTTCGCTGTTATATTTGGTTATTGACGAGTCTTATTAATAGCCCCCGACACTTCACGTGAATAGAAAGTTGAAGGATTTTGGGGGTAAATTGTTTGAATGAATTGAATGTAATAAGAGCATCTCACTGGGATGTGAACTTGACTATGTGCTTGAAAAATATCTGTGATTTTTTCATTGGAGATGCTTATTGAGTTTTGGAAATAATAATTTCCTTACGAGCAAATTTAATTTATAAATCTACTAAAAAATTTAAACCCTTTTTTAATTATTAATAACTTTATTTTATCACCTAAATTTATATAAAAAAATTGAATAAGATCATAATATGTACTTATTTCAAAAAATGAATATAAATATAAATGAAATTGAAAGAAGCAAATTATATGATGAGTTAGAAGTGGAAATATAAAAGTGAGTGAAAAGTGGTCCATAGCATGGCAGAGATATAAGAGAAATGTAGGACTGATAAGAGAGAATGAGAAGGTGGTGGAATGCCATGTGGCGGGTTGTAAGATTGCATTTATATCTATTTCTGTTTTGATATCATACTATTTTTATTATCATTTCATATTATTTTTCATTATTATTCACTTTCTCTTACTTTGTAGAAGTATAAAACTTAATTTTTATTAAAATTATTTAATCTTTATAAGAATTATCAAATCATCGTCAAATTATGTGAAATAATTTTTTTCTTATATATTTCCTTTTATGTCCGTATATCCACACTTTTTTAACAAATCATCTTATACATAATATTATTTTCATTAAATTCTCCACCTCATTTCCTAATACTTCTTAAGTAATAAGAGGTAGATTATTTTAAAAAAATAATAATAAAAAATAGTTCATAGAAATGATTTAAGAAAGATTAAGATGATCGAAAATTTGACTATGTCGTATTTATAAAAAAAAAATCATTTATAAATAAATATTTTGTTCTTTAAAAAAAATAAAGGTGTATTATATGTTACTAGAACATCTCGAATAATATAGTATCACGTTATGTCAATAATGACAGAGAAATAATAAGGATCAAACATAAACCAATAAAACCAATGGATCCACAGTAAATAAAATTGTTTATAAGGTAATTATCACATATTTAATATAGTATTTACTAGTGTTCACGGATACATTCGATTTGAGCATCATAGTGTATTTATATATACTCTCCATATACAACTTTGATAACATTGATTCTTAGATATATCTCAAACTATCTTAGAAGTGAAGGAGAAAATATCTCGAATTATCTAAAAAAAAAAAAAACATATCTAATAAAACGTTAAAGAATATTATGAAAAGTTTATCGTGAATTATGATAATAACAAAATATTTTTTTTCCCGACAAATATTGATTAGTTAGTTTTTACAGAAATAAAAATTACAATAAAAGTTACAATAAAAAATGTAATATGATAAAATATTTTATATATTTTATTTTTATATTCAAATATTAAGTCGATTATAATTATATAAATTTTTTAAATTATCTGATGGGTTAAAAATATTTTAGAAACAAATATTTTAACAAATACACTAAAAAGGAACATAACAAGTATTTATATATCTCTTTTTTTTTATATTTAATTTAAAATTTTAATATTATCCATATTTAATTTTAAAAAATTAAATACTACCCATATTGATAGAAGTGACTAGTCAATACAGAAATCCATGATAAAAAACAAAATGGATTAGAATTATACATGCAAGAACGAATTAATCAGTCAATATAATTCATAACTTGTGTATATTTTAAAGTGAAGTTTAAAATAAACTCACATGAAAATCTATTGTACTCCCTAAATCTTGCCATTCACTTTTCATGTCGGATCAGAATCTGGACATAGAAACCAATTTTGTAGTCGGTTTCATCAATTATTGTAAATAAAAATTCAGTCACAAACTTAAAAATTAAATTAGTGTATATTTTACTTGTATAACCTACTTAAAATAGAAGAAAATACTTATAAAATGTTAAAATCTTTATATAAATAATTTTCCACCATTGAAATTTAAATAATATAGAATCTACATTAAAATAATAGCTTTTTATTTAAAAATAAATTATTATAAATAAAATTACTCTTATCTATATGTTTTCGTCTAAACAAAATTGACTGTCTATTTGGGAAGTAAAATATTTTTTAAAAAGAAAATGAAAAATTGATTTGATCGAAAGAAATTAAAAAAAAAGAATAAATATTTGATAAAAATTCTCCTCTTTCAAATATTTTAAATAAGTGTTTTCTGTGTTATGTATTGAACGATTCTTTAAAGTAAGATAACCTAATACTTAAAACAAATTAAACTGATTAAATGATTACAACAGAGAAGAATTGTTAATTCATGATGCATGTGCAATCATTTTTTATCATACATATAATATAACCAGTGAAACTTTCTTTAAGCACCATACTTTATTTTTATCATGTGAACACTTTAAATTTGTGAATTTATTCATATATTATAGACTCCATCAAAATATAATTTTTATTATATGATATATTATGTCTGCATTTCTTTCTTTTCCTCTTTGTATGTTGAGAGAAAAATCGTCGTGTTAACCAATGTTATTTCTTTTGTATTAAGTTCTTGATAGATTTTATTTTAAAACATAGATACTTATATTATCTCAAAGAATTTTTAAAAGTATTTCATATATATTTACAGTTTATTTCAATAATTTGTAACGTAATTCATAAAAGCAATATCATATAAATAATTGGATAATAAATTAAAGTGGTAACAAAAAAGAATAATATAATATCGGGGTAGACTCGAGCACCTATTATTATACGGTGTCGTGTTGGGTCCATGCTTCTTTCTTTTCAACAACCTTTCTATAAGATTCTACATTTGGCGAGTCTCTATTATTGTTCTGCCACGTATCATAGTTCGACACATGTCACGAGATGCGCTGCACACGTGTAAATTTATTTCATCATTATATTTTTAGTGGGATCTTGTTTAGATTATTATTACCTTTGAATTTTTTTTCTTATAATGATTATTACTACTTTTGTTTTGCCTGTCACCCACAAACGTGGGAATTTTCTTACACATTTTTGCGCATCTTTTGGATTCGATAATCCTAACATGACACCCATGTTTTTGGTTTTGTTGTTGCTAAAATGAAAGTGAATATGGCTAAAAAGATTTACATGTAATTAAGAAAACTTAAATTTAAAGTGATGTATTTTGTAAAATTAAGATTTACTTGTGAGTTTTAGAAGAAAAAAGAAAGAAAAAAAAAAACCGCCTTAGACATAGCATATGATGTATTTTATCCATTTTTGAGATAAGTCTAAGGTGGTGAGCGTAAACATCTCATACAAACATTCAATTATTTTACTATATAGTTGCTGGTGTCAAGTGTCATTAAATGTACAAATTTTGTTCTTTTTGAAAATTGTTGCATCACATCATGTGCTTCCAAGTTAAAACTTAGCTTCTCTTTAAAGGAACATCGATTCATGCTTTTTACACATGCTATGCAGCGGTAGGAATTTAAGGAGATGGGTTAAATATGTTTAGTATGTTTCCATTTAAAAATCTCATATATTAGAATTAATTATTCATTCTAGTGACTACTCGAATAAATACAATACAAAATAGATAAAAAAAAATGATTTAGAAGCCTTACATCACATTAAAATAAGTAAAATAAACTATATAAATAGAAAAACTCATTAATGTCAAATTTGTCCTTCTTAAAAAAAATAAAAACTCACATTTAGCACATTTTGTGGATAAATAGTTTGCTTATATATTATTTGTGGGTTGAACAATATTTTAGGTAAATTGGATCCTAAGTCAGTCCATGCCAATTCTTTCTTAGGGCCTTTTGGAAGAAATAAATGTTTGGGCCAAAGATTAGGTGGGTCAAATGGTTTGAACTATTTTTGGTCAATGTTTTCTTTTTATACCTCCATAATTTCTTATCTTGGTCTTCCTGTTGTGAAATATACGTAATTATGGTCATCTCAGCACCTAGTTGACAATTGTCAGTTTTGTGCTCAAATTCCATAGTTTTTTAGTTTATCAAAGGGAATTTCTTTTAAATTTCAATTATATATTTATTGTAATTATAGTTCTGATTGTGCAATTTGTATATATTTCGGATGTAAAATTATATTTAGAATTATAAAATTTGTAATGTTTCCGAACTGTACAATTTGTAATATAAATTTATATTTTGGATTATACAATTCGTAATACAAATATATGTTGTACAATCTGTAATATAAATTTATATTTTGGATTATACAATTCGTAATACAAATATATGTTATGAATTATGTAATCCATAAAATAAAATTTTATTAATGATTGTACAATCCGAAATATACATAGATTGTAAAATTTGAAACTTTCATTCCACGTATTTCATCGTTGATTCTCATCTTTTTCTTTACATTTTATATTATTGTGATTTTTCCATTTATTTTAATGGACACTTATGAATTATGAATGTTTTTTATGATAGAGATGAAAGAAGAAGACGAAGTGGAGGTGGAGGAAGAAGATGTGTTGAAGGTGAAAGAAGAAGATTGGTTGGAAATGGAGTTGGAAGATGGAGTGGAGGTGTAAGAAAAAGATGGGGGGTGAAGATGGAGAAAAAAAAAGGAGGTGCAATGGAAAAGGAGGAAGGAAGAAGGTGAGGGCGACTTTGACTTTTCTCCTTGGTTATGGGGGTGCAGGAAGAATTTTCCTTATCAAACTATCAAAATGGGCTCTTTGTTTTGTTGCCTAAAAATCAATTCGACCCAGTATTTTATACACACAAAAATATATAAATTAAATTAATATAAAAAATAGAGAATAAAGTAATTAATTTGGAAAGATTAAACAAAAAACACTCTTGTTACAAATTAAAAATGACATTAAAAAAATAATTAATGTTAGTAAAACTTAAGAAATATCTCAAAAACTATATGTAATTTTATATATAGAGAAACCCATATAAGTTTTGTTCATCATTTTCTTTTAATTTTATTTATTTAACCTATGCAACTAACTTGAAGTGTATTTTATTATTTACAAGTCACAAGGTTTTCGATATCTTCTTCTTTTATTCACATTTTTCATAGTCTAATAATCACTCCACAAACTCTAAGTTTAACCTTTTTAATCATTTATAAAAAATATAAAACAAACTTCATCTTCATAAGAGTTTTCAAAATTTTGTAAAAGCACAATTAAACTTATTATTACTATTTTTTCTTATGTTTTCTCTTGTCTTACATCATAGACTTGATATTTAGGAAAACACTTTATTCCTATCTATAAATTAGTATATTTCAAGTGCATCCTTCTCTCTCTATTATTGCCCCAATAGGTATGAATCACAAGGTTTCCTAATAATTTTATGCCACCAACCTTCTCTAATTACAACTAAATCCAAAGCCAAAACCAAAGCAATAACACCAGTACAAATTCAATAAACTTATATCAATAGAAAAACTATTTTAATGTATATCTCATAAATAAATATAAATGTTTTAGAGTTAAACTATTACTTATACTAAAATTACTTTTTAATTTTAGTAAAGAATTCATATATATTTTTTAAGAAATTTGAGTTAAATATATTTTAATTTCTCAACTCCGATATATCTAAATTGAAATTCGTCTCAATTAGAAACTTTAATATATTTTAATTTTAAATTTAAACAATAAATAAATATAATTCTTTTAATTTAATTTTTTTATGTTTTTTATATGTTAAACTTGTTTTATGTTATATTTAATTCTTTTACGTTATTTGACACGTTGTTATTTTAATGTCATATGATAAACATGTTTAATATAAAAATTTATCAAAATTAAGTTAAAATGATTACATTTATTAATTTTTAAAATTCGAAATATAAATATATAAAATTTTGAATATAAATAAATTCCGGGTGTTAAAGGTCGGATAATAAAAACATATTAAACAATAAAAATATTTATAGAAGATGTTCTAAATTTAAATTTGACATTGTATTTCAAATGTTAATCAGTGATGCAAAGGAGAAATAAAAAACTTTTTAGTACAGTTAATTTTCAAAATGCATTTAATAAGAATTTAAATACTCGCAGTTGTTTGCTTACTATTTTTAAAATTAATGTTTCTAAAAGATTACAGTAGTTAACAAGAATGTTTTTATAGGAAAAAAAGTTGGAATGTTTTTTGGGGTAACAATGAATCATTATTGGTCTGTGGGGTTGAGCTGTTTTGAAAAGCAAGATAGGTTGACATGGGTCGGATATTGTAGTGAGAGATTTTCCATAAACACATACTCTCACAAACAATTTATTAAATTAATGCCAAACTAACTTAACCCTTTTGAATTAGCATATAGTTTAAGAAGGAGCTTGAATCAAGTATCAAACTTGACCTTATTCATTTAAAAAAATTGAAAATGAATTGTAAATTATACTTGGTTGTATTGAAGGGGCAGTTATCATAAATTAGGTTGAATAAATGACATAAAAAAATTAGAAAGTATGAGGTTTAATTAGTTAAATTATATTTATTTTTGTAAAGGTGTGTCAATCTGATATTGAAAGTCAACACAATAACATAACGACATTGACATTTAAAATTTACCAAATTAACACACTTTTATTAAAATAGGTATCATCCAATAAATAAACTAAATTACTAATGGTTTGGTTTTGGAGAGAGAAAGTGGAAAGAGAATCACCACCATTTGCAAAGAAAGCAATGTTGGAAGAAGATGGAATATGTGATAAAGTAAAAATAATATTAATAATAAAAAATAATAATAATAATAATGGAAGCAAAAACATTAACAATCCACATCATGATTGCATCACTTCCCCAGTGCTCATCTCATCATTCACAGCTTGCAATATGCAAATTGCATGCTCACACACACTCACAACCTCACTTCACTCTCTCGTCTCAATTCAATTCAACTCAAACTCAACTCAAAGCAACAAACAAAACAACCACTAACTAACACCACACAACACGCAGAACAACACAGCACCGTCAAATTCTGAATCCAGCAACACAATGCGTTCTCGATCTCGTTATGGATTTTCGATTGCCCAAAATGCCCTCACGCTGCTTTATTTATTTTGCCTCCTCACCAACCCACCAGCGTCGACGGCTCTTAACTTCACCGCGCTGCTCTCCACCGTGCCGGACCTCTCCCAATTCACGGCGCTCCTCGCCTCCGCCACGCCTATAACGGCGGATCTCTCCGACCGCTCCTCCCTCTCCATCCTCGCCGTCCCCAACGCTTACCTCGCCGCCGACGACCACCTCGCCCGCCACCACCTCTCCCCCGCCGCCCTCGCTGACGTCCTCCGCTACCACGTCCTCCTCCAGTTCCTCTCCTGGTCCGACCTCCGCGCACTCCCCCCCGCCGGGAAACTCGTCACCACGCTCCTCCAAACAACCGGACGCGCCACCGACAACTTCGGCTCCGTGAACCTCACGCGCGACCCCCAATCCGGCCTCGTCTCGATCCGCTCCCCTGCCCCTTATTCCCCCTCAAACGTCACCGTTCTGTCCCTCGTCAAAACCCTACCCTACAATGTCACCATCTTCGCCGTCAATTCCCTCCTCATCCCTTACGGCCTTGACCTCATGGCATCCGAAACCCGCCCCAACATCGTCCTCAACATCACCAAAGCGCTAATCGACGGCCACAACTTCAACGTCGCCGCCTCAATGCTCGCGGCCTCCGGCGTAGTTCAGGTAGTTTTGGTGATACAGATATGGCGTTTGAATTTGAATTTGATTAGTTAGTTTTTCGTTACGATGTCATTGATGTGAAGCTCTCTATCATATATACATTATTTAGACTTTGACATTTAACTAACTGTTTAATTTCCAATTTTAGGAATTTGAGGCTGATGAGGGTGGCGCTGGAATCACTCTTTTCGTACCGGTGGATGATGCCTTTGCTGATCTTCCACCCTCTGTGGCCCTTCAGTCTCTACCTGCAGATAAAAAAGGGGTGGTTCTTAAATTCCATGTCCTCCATTCCTATTACCCTCTTGGCTCGCTTGAATCAGTTGTGAACCCCTTCCAACCCACCCTCGCTACTGAGGCCATGGGTGCTGGTAGTTTCACACTCAACATTTCGCGTGTGAATGGCTCTGTTGCCATCAACACCGGCATTGTGCAGGCCTCAGTTACGCAGACCGTCTTTGATCAGAACCCTGTTGCCATTTTTGGGGTTTCCAAGGTTCTCTTGCCGAGGGAGATTTTTGGCAGGAACCCAATTGTCACTGCCAAGCCTCTTGAAGGTGCTCCTCCGCCGGATGAGGATGCGCTGTCACCAGAGAATTCGCCGGGATTTGGTGGACAGCCCTCCCACCTATCGTCACCGCCGGGGTTTCGCGAAGATGTGCGGTCTCATGGTGGTGGTGGTGGTGGTTCCTTGTCCTTTGCTGTTGTTCTTTGCTGTATAGTATTGTATCTTGTGGTATAGAATTATTGATTATTATTTTTTTTGTGGGGTTTCGTTTTAATTTTCTCCACCTTCTTCTGTACACGGTTAATTGCATTATTAGGTTGCAAATGCAGCCTTTTTTCATTTCTTTTTCTTGCTTTTTTGTTATCTTCATTTTACGATTTATTATAACATTTTCGATTGTGCCATTGATCTAATAATTAGTGTAATTAATTTAGGAGGTCAATGTTGTTTGTTTTTCTGCTTTTATCGTTTCCTCCCTTGTATTTTGATATACACAATACACTCCAATTTCATTATTTATGAGTTGTAGTTGAATAAGCCTTATCATCTTGATTTAGACAATCCTCAGAATTTGGTTGACTGCGACTTTCTCTATTGTTATCAAAACCCTTTTACATGCGAGTGATCTTATGCTGCTAGGGTGTGCCTTGCAGAGTAGCTAAATTCTTTTGGTTCAGGAGTTTGTGCTGGTTGCTTATTACTGTTATCTTACACCTTGATGACCGTCAGGTAGTTCCTTCTTTTTTAACTACAATTGAGGATTACATGTTCAGTAGCCTTAACCTGCAATCTAAGTGCAAGTAATACAAAATAACATCATAAAGTGGAAGTTAAATCATATTATTTATAAGAAGAGAAGTAGTAAATTTGAAGTCAACAGTTTTGTAATTGTTGGATATTATCTGTCGAATGTATTGCATTGATTTGTAGCTTTTCAGAGTTTAGGGAATTTCTTGTTGTAGCTTTGTGTTGTAGTATGAGCCGTGCTTAACATTTGCTAGTGCTCTATTTACACTACACAGGAATGACTTTTCTTGTTTTTACAACTTAATGGTTAATCGTAATCTGTTTTAAATACATAATTGCAATGATCCAGTTTCAAGTAGATTGGTCAATTGTGTATTTAGATGATTGAATAGAATTGATGTGTTATGGCACTCGAAACTGATCACATTTATATTATGCTACTAGTTTGATCTGTTGTCGTTGAACGCATTACATCTTCTTCTTGATCACTGATTCATTGTTCTGATTGAATTTATTTATGGTCTTCATTGTTTGCTATTTTGCAAGTACTGTAGAACTGGGGCTAATAAACTGGTGAGTTAAGACTAGAATATGAAGTTTAGAGAGTTGTGCTGCAAGCTTGCTGCTGGTAAAGATCTAAGATTGATAGATTCATGCAATGAAAGAACAATTTTGAAGATTCTTAATATGCATGAAGTTACCCTTGTACTTATTTAGATCTCGAGAACCAGTGTAGATGATATAGTCCTGTTGGTCTAAGTTTGGCTTTGAAAGGATCTAAGAGAATTTTGATTTAGCCTTTTGTGGGAGAGATTAATCTATTAGGGGTTTCATTTGCCTTCTATAAACCTTTACTTTATGTTTTTACTCCTGTCATGAAACTTGAATTTAGTTGTCTTATCTGCTTCCAAAGGTCCTATCACTATCATTTTATTTGTATCTGGGTTAATTTCCACCTAGTTCAAAAATTGAGGGGAGAAATAGCATAAAAGACGCTGTATGATTAAAATGAAGGATTTTTCAATTAAGCATCTCTATCATTGGAGGATTTGATGTGCAAAACCCAGAATGCCAAATGTCCTACCACCCTCGTCTTAGACTGTTGGGATCACCATATGCCTAAGGTTTCTGTGGGCTATAAGCATTGGATTTGTATGTGGGTTGGCTTACGCCTAGTACAAAAATAAGAGAGAAATAGAAGAAAGACGCAAATGTGAAACATTTTGAAATTACACTTTTCAATGATTGGAATATTTGATTTCATTCGTGCAAAACTCAATTTAGCCAACCTCACCAAGTCGAGAAGAAGGCTTTAGTTATTGGTGCAAAACCCAGATCAAACTCTTGCCTCAATTGTATATTTTTGGTTCTTTTAGACTAGGATTTGCTTCTTTATATTTTTGGTTGCTTCATCTACTGCAAAACAAGGGAAGTATTGTTTGATACTACATATAACTCTAAGTGTTGGTGATCGTCTGCTCCCTTTCTTTTGTTCTTTGTGTTGTCATGGAAATATGCGGTAATATCACGTGTGTTGGCGGTGGTTTTGATTAGATCTAGGTCACTTGTCTTAAGATTGATCATTCTTCGATTGATAGGGATGTTCTACCTTTTTTTGGAGTTTACTTTCCTTGTGAGTGTAACACTACATAAGTCTGTTTCAAATCTCAACAAAACAAAAATCTACTCGTTCGTCAAGAGTGCATTTGCCACATCATACTCGGGAAGTAAAATTCATAAATGACTCCTATACGGGTGGTAATTACTTGTTTGCTTGTTCAAATATCAAGAAATTGTTTCCAGTAAGATTACTAGATTAGCTTTGCCTATTGTTAAAAGTAGCTATATTTGGTGGTTGATATCTAAGCTGGGTACAGCTGGAGTTAGCGTTGTCATTGTTTTAGGACCAGGAATGACACTTTGTGGACTTATGATCAGGATAAAGATACTGAAAAGTGACAACTACATTGATCAGATCGAGCAGAACCATGACTTTTAATAAAGATGATTGTATACATGGGATGGATGATAATAGAAGTGGAGTAAATTTTTAAACTATACTCCAAGATTGTAGGTATTTTTTGTTTGTAATTTTTATTTCTGACTTTACATTTTTTTCTTTTAGATCTTGTAGGATGCCAGAAATTAAAGTGATTGATCACATAATCAGTGACTACTGATAAGGATATGTTTAGACACAAGAATGAGATACATAATATATAATAGAAATGCCAAAGTCTAATTGGAACATCTTAATGATATTAGTAGGTACAAGGATGTTATTATTGTACATCAAGTATGGATTTGGATTTATATTGTGGAAGTTATCTATTTCAACTTCCCCTGTTTGTTTTAAAGCTAGAAAATTCAATCACTGTACTTTTCGATTGGTCAGTAGTTTTAGATTAATTTAGTCATATATATTAATCACAATTAAGGAATCAATTAATTTTATCAAATTAAATTCCAACTACAGGTAATATGTCTTTTAGGTGGTATTCATTCAATAAAGATTACTACATTATATCTCAGTAATGAATGATGGGTCAGTATTGGGCCACTTCCAAAAATCAGAGGAGTGGAGTGCATTTGCACTTGTTTATTCCGATGTCTATTCAAAACTAGTAAAACTAAGCGCAACTAAGTTGAGAATGGTAGTTTTGATATTTAATAGATTTGCCAATTCCATTTCCTGGCTTGGCAGTTATTATGTGGCGTATTATATGGTCCTTCTCTTTTTATGGTTATTTACTATGTCTTTGTTTTGGATGTACATGCCCTGTCTGAAGAGAAGGGAGGAAAGCTGACAAAGCAGTATACTTTGGGGCCATTGTTGCCTCCTTCGCAACTCTCTCCTCTGTTAAGTTTCCATCTTGTAGTTGCAGCATTAATTATGTGTGGACTTCAACCCTTTCTATGCAGCTCATACGTGGTCTTCAAGTAAGGAAACCCAGTGGGGCTGCTTCGCGTACTTTCTGCTTGCAGCTCTTGGTCCTCCTTTTGAACCTCACCATTTACAAACAAGAACAAATATGTCATCATTTCTTCTTCGTAGAGCATGGATCTTTTTTTTTTTTTTTTTTTATTGGATAACACAGCTAAGTGTTTTGTGCAGGTGTACATCGATGATTTAAACTTGAAAGTTCTGTTTAATTGAAACAATCTTATACCAGTTGAACATGTTCTTGGTAGTAATATGACATAAATTTAAGTCCTACTTCACCTAGATGATCCCATATTGATCCCCTCAGCTAGTGACACAGGATTATAGTTTTGGTTCTCTAAGCAAATGACAAATTTTTGTTCTTTGGTTATATGCAAATAGAGTAGCACCTGTAAGTTATATTCTACTTTCCCTGGAGATTAGTCCAATAGTTTTCTGGTGTAGAAAATAGTGATGGGCCCAATCCTCGATCTAAGAGAAAAATACTGGTCCCCTGGTTGCGGCTTGGAAGATGGACGCTCATGATGAGTAGCAGACTTGTCTTGGAAGTGCACCTGGGCCCTTGCTGGCTGCCTCGGCTGTATGCATTGATGAGGTAACTGTAAAATCACTCCAGTGTCCAAGACAAACCATGTAGTAAGATCCAATGTTTGGATTAAAAACCTAACAAGTTACGTGATATCTTGCGGAGAGGGAAGCGATCCTTGTAATGATTGCAACACATGTTCACTGTGTCTTGATAATAAGGTCTTCTAGAATGTGACTTATGGAATTGGGCTCTGAAAAAACAGAAAACGAAAGAGTAGATGATGGGAGTAGCTAGGTAGATTGGATATTTTGGTAGCAAGTAACAAGAACTGGCTTGGTCACATCCAGGTACGGTCCAGCTTGTGAGATGATTCAATGAGAGCGATTGAGAATGACCTCCTTCGTGGTCCTCTACACTAACCCCAAAAACTGCAAATTGGGTTGATTACACTTACCTCAATTTTCAGACTTATTTTTGGATTTAGAAATATGTCAAATAAATTCTTGAAATTGAAATTTAGTAATCATGTTATTTCTTATCGTAAACTCCGTTACAAGGGTTAAACTTATTAATTAGTGGAGAGTAATAAATTTGTTTTAAATTTAGTAGATAGCATCCAAGTTTATATCCATACAAAATTTGATCCATTGAGTTGAGAAAATTGAATAATGAATATATCTATCTCAAGGAGAAGAAGTATGTTGTCATTAGGGATGTCAATCTCCTCCCTTTTGATCGGTCTTACATTAGACTATTGTACTAAATTTGATTAGCATTCTCTACGACGATATGTCTAGTTTTCAGGATGTTTATCCCCTCTAGAAGAATTATATCATGTTCCTTTCTCATGAACTTGCATTTAATAGGAGGAAATGAAAAAAAGAAGAAATATGTATATTAAAAATGACCAGTTTGACAGGAACATGTATGGTTACAATATCATTTTTCCCGCGTTTTTCTTGTCCTTCGAACTTCATGTACTATTAGATTATAGTTCTAAAGGCTCTACCACTAATGTTAGAACTTTCTAATTTAAAAAGAAAAAAATATGTACATACATATCATTCTTTTGATTTGATGCTATTCGTTTTTCACCCCCTTTGCCCAATAATGTACTACTATTTACACCTTCTCTGCAAATACATATGGGTGTTGTGTAAGCGTTTGTCTTAGTTTTATTATTATATATATCCTTGTAATACAAGACTCAGACTTTATTATACTGAACACCGACACATATCAACAAGGAAAAAAAAAAGGGTTACATTTAAAACTATGAAATAATGTACAGTGATGTTTTCCAAACGAGTTTCTTCTCAAAAAATCACAAACTCCCTTGACGAAAGTATATGTAAAAAGGAGAAACTCGCGTGTATGTTTATGATGTTAATTGTATGGAGTGAGATTCTGTCGAATGTGACACCTAACCGTCAATATATACTCGAACAACATCCACTATTTTAGCCCGACATATGGGACATTTTCCACTGTTACATTGCAACTCGATGGCACACTTCAGACACGCACACATGTGTCCACACCTGCAAGTTCAAGACGAAATGAGTCAACTTTTCTTCCAAAATAGAAAAAAATTGAACTTTAAATTTAACTTATCCTCATTTTAAATTTAATTTATTTTCACAAAATCGAATTTTTAAGGTAATGCAAGTAATTTACCTGTACAAAACAGAGTCAACTTTGACCTCATAGCAAATGCAGCAGTTGCCTTTCTTTTTTTGAGTCCTGTTACGGGACTTTTTTTCTTGTATTTTAACTGTAATGGTATTTGCATTGCATCACTACTAAGAGGCAAACAGGAAAAGACAAAAAGCATCAAATAGAAATGAACACAAACCTGAGTGAACCTCTACTTTCATGGTTTGTTGTAATTCCATCTGCATATTCATGCAGCCCTTTATTATTTTCTTCAGCTCTGACATCTCCTGATAGAGTTGCTCCATGTGCCCTCTCAAATCATATATCAGTTCCATTTCCTGCATGCAGAGTAGTTTCGGCATTTAACAAGAGATTCAGAAGAATCAAGATCATACCAAATGCAAACGCACCATTGAATGATGATTGGTGGATGGAGATGCAGATTGCCGACTCTCTGGATAGAAAGATTGAGATTGATAAGGTTGTCCGGATGGAGAAACAACTCTATCAAAATCGTCACCGCCTTCATTGTCCCTGTAACTGCATGATGAGGAACGATTAGAATAATCACCAGCTTCATGATATGGATCACTTATCAAGCTCTCGTGCTCGTGCTCCTCTGCATTATCCTCATCCTCTTCTTCCTCAATTCCATCTCTTCCATCTTCTTGAGAAGCTCTTGCAGAATGCAAGCGTTCCTGCAAAAATGCCATCAATTCTTGGCTGTTTTCCTCATAGTCCTGGCTATTCACTAAATGTGCTTGTGTTCCCCTATGAGATTCCATCAATCTATCCATTCTATCCCGGAAGTCACTAGAAAGGAAACTTGACACTGTTCTTCTGCAGAAATAATATACTAATGTTCAGATCAATGAAGTTTATACAAAGTAAATGCTTTCAAGTTTATGCAACTGACACAAGAGGTATCATTTAATAGAAAATTATGTACCTTTCAAGAAGCCTCCTTATATCCTCATTCTGAGAACCAGTTTCAAGCATCTCTCTATACCAGGCTTGCCTGCGCTCTTCCCAATAGCTCCTAGGCCTAGAAATTTCACTGATCCAGTTATAATTACTTTCATAGTCACAATTCTGGTCAGTTTCCTCTCCTTCCATCTCATCACCATAACTGCTTTCAGCATAGTTCTGATTACTTGCCACTTCTAGTGTCTCCTGGTAACCGGATTCAGCATTGGATTCAGCATACTGCTGGTTACTAATATCTTCCTCATTTACTGTCTCATCATTACTACTTTTAGTAATATCATTCTGTTCGCTACTAGCTTCTGCTCTGTCTGTCATCTCATTTAGACCTGAATCAGTCATGGATGTCGTTGCCTCACTAGTTTCTTTTGAGTTTTTTTGTTGAGTCTTGGCATCTGAACGTGGATTTGTTTCTTGGATCATGACATCTGAACTTGGAGGAGCTTCTTCAGTATTATGATCTATTCTAGTGTGTGAAACAGATTTTTTTGGGGATTTTGTGGCATGATTGGCACTGCTATGAGCTGTCTGGTTTCTTGTGTCTTTTCTGACTTGATCGGTGGTGGCAGAGTTACCCAATTGAATGGTTTTGTTAACTGCCTTTCTTCTAGGACTTCTTGGGGTAGCTACTTCTGCATGGACCGGAGTTCTAGGTTCAACCCCACTGCTAAATCTTTCCCTGTATGTCACAAAAACATTTCTCTTTTAGTATCTTCCAGGAAAACTTAATTATGAGGGATCTTGCTGTGTTCATTTTATCAAAGAACTAAACTTAGATGACACAAAAATGAACTCTATGTTTAATTAAAATGGTCAAAAAGTTTTGAAATGATCAAACCTTAATTGCATAATTGCAGACCCTTGTGATTGTCTGTTTAGTTCGCATGATGTTGAATTCTGCCGGGAGCGATCATTAGCCACCAGATCACGTTGCAATAATTTAATCCGAAGCAATGCCTGCATTCATGCATAGAAAATGAGTCAGAATCAGAACTAGTAAAAAACATAACACAGCAAGAGAAGAAGAACCACCCTTTGGTTTTTGTTTTACCTGAATGCGACCTTTTTGTGCGAACTTAGACACCGCTCCACGCTCTGACAAGTTGTTGAGCTCCCTGTGTCTGTCATTCTCCATCTGCATAAGCAAATCATTGAAAGCTTGACGCCCTCTAATTCGCAGGGGACACGCAAATTTAAGCTCTGAAGGTGGTTGTTGTTGACCACATTCACGCTCTCTACAAGGAGAACCTGTCACACTTGTCATACTACTACTAAAATACCCTTCTTGTTCATTCTCATCAATAAAGGAAGGTGTTGGACTCTGGTTCTGGCTGGTGGAAGTGAGTTTCTTTATGATGCTAGCAACACTGACACCACTCTCAGACCTGGCTTGAGGCGAAACGGAATGGTCACTCGATTCCCACTCAGGAAATGAGTGAAAGGAACTTTCTTCATTCCCTGAGGGTCCATCAAAGCATTCTTCCTCGGGCAATGAAGCATTAGCATGCTCATTCGTGGGAGAAGAGGATGAACCGATCTTCTCAAACGATGCGTTCGTTTTGGAGACAACACATTGGTTTAGCCTCTTCTCCCATATCTGAACAAGAGAAGAAGCAGCCATGTTGGGAATCTCTGAGGAGCTTGATTCTTCCTCAGATGTGGAACTGGGTGTCCTTGGGAAAATGTCAACGTCATCCATTGAGAGAAGTTCAGCCCCATTCTCCATATTCGACACCATCTCCCGAGCCTGTCTCGTTGCCCATCGATCGAGAAGCTGCGAGTGTCTTGGGCTGATCAACAAGGACAAAGATGTCTCCTTTTTGTTGTTGATGATGCCGTTGTTGTTGTTGAAGGAGCTGGCTCGTGTGAAACGAAGCCTCTCCAAGCGGGTGTTTTTCGGAGCCTTACGCTGGTTAACGCCCTTGTTCTTGCTGCTGCAGCAGCCGCTGTTGTTTTCGTTTGTTGCGGAATCAGAAGACACCCCCCGACACGTGTTAATGTCCGTGACAAAGTTCTTGTTGTTTCTCTGTAACTTAGCATGATGGTTATGCGTGCCCTTTGCGTTGCTTTCCCTGCATTCTTCGCGGTGGTTGCGGTCCCTCAGAACGGAACCGAAGGGCGAGGAAGAAGCAATCTCAACCTCGGACGATGCCATGTGGGCTCTGTTTGTCGTTTGTGGTCGGTGGTTGATGTTTTGTCTTGGTTTGTGGAAACCTTTACGAAGGAGTGTGTGAACGTGGAAACACGGTAACCCATTTGGGGGAAACGGGTGGAGAGATTGGAGACATTGCAACCTCACAAGTCTCTTCTCGTTTTGCTGAAACACAGAAAAAGACAGAAAATAAAAGAAAACAGGGTAGAGCGAAACAGAGGAGGGAGTGAAGGAGGGAGAATATGAAGGAGAAACGAGTTGTTGTACGGAAACTAGGGAGCTTTTTATGGCTTATTAATGCTCACAAATCATCTTAACCTCATTCCCGTTTTCTCTGCCTCTATTTAGAGCTCTTTCGTAACGAAAGTACACAAATAAAAAAAAAAAATAACGTTGGCCGATAATGTTTGTTTCTGTTTTGTTTTGTTTTGTTTCCTGGTACCTAGGGACGTGTCTTTTGGTTGAGAGGGGTGTGGCTAAAAATGGAAGAAACCTTTTGGTTGATGTGAGAAGATGAAGGAAACAGAGTGTTGGAAAAGTACAACGAAACTTAGAAGAAAACTTTGAGAATTGTTATGACGAATATAACAGTGTGGTGTAGTGAGAGAGAGAGAGACGTTGGGTTTGAACCGTTGAGATTGTGGGGTAAAGAAAAAGAGAAAAATATGAGAAAGAGAGCGTCTTATTTATTACTATTTGCAGATTAAGTGCATCACTCTCTACTTTTTCATTCTCTTCACCAAATTAAGTTCACAACTAACTCTGATTTTCTGCTTTCCTTCACTCACTTTATGCACTTTCCTTTTGATGATTATCAACACTTACCACATTACTTCATCTTCTTGTAATTTTATTTTCTCAAGTCATAATTTGTTACAGTACACACATTCTTATCAGTTTTGCAAAATTTCTTTTCCACATTTCGTTACTAATAATACTGAAATAGTATATATATATATATATATATATATATATATATATATATATATATATAATACTAAATATAATAGTTACAGGAAGGAATCAAAGTGTTTTCTGGTGGTGAGCTTTTCCTTCTGTTTTCCTTTGCTTTATGTACTTTTTTTATTACATTTAATTACTTTTTAACTAAATGACTAAAATAAAAAGATGAGTACACTTAATTATTTACTTCTACCATTTTTCTTTAAATTTAAAAAAAGATAATTAGTTTGTGATATTAAAATAAAAAAATACTCTACGATTTGATGTATGTTTGTATGTATTATTATTTAATAAGTTAATAACAGATAAACTGTTACATAATGTTGCAAATACTACTCAATAACAAAGTATGAAAATTACTTATAAGTATGGTACTTAAAAATCGAAATTTAATTCGTAAATCGAAATTTAACTACCTTGCTTATAACTATCAAAATGCTACTTGTCATTTGATTCGGTAAAAAATATTCATTTTTCTACTAAAATGGCTTCGCTTTTCATTTTAGAATATTTATAAATGTGTATTTATGGACATTAATTTTGAAAGAGTCGTTTAAGTTTTATTTTAAGTAGGGATGAATTTGAAACGTTTTTTATTTGAATTTTTAGCTTATTAGATTTGTCCGATTTAATTGTGCAATTATATTATTTGAATTTTAATTTGTAGCTACTTTGGTGGGTGTATGTTTTGATTTGTGTGTAAGATTTTATTACGCAATTATAGCTTGAATTTTAATTTGTAGTTTGTTTTATTGAAATGTGGGAATAATTTAAATTTGAATTTTAAATTTCGTATATTAATTAGAAGCAATAGTTAGGTTATGATATGTTGTACACAAAATCATTTTTTTTTCATTTCAAATGTTAATGAGCTAGACGTGATTTTAGATAATTGACGTTAGTTGAGACTCAAGTAAATTATCACAATAACAATAAATTATAATTAAGATAAAATTTGACCTACGTTTTCAAGGATTTAAACTCGGTATCATTGTGAAATAATCTAGGATTCATATGATATCATATGCAAATCACAAAGAATTCATCTTTATTACAAAATATTAAATATTGTTTTGGTCTCTTAATTTTTGATAAAAATTTAAATTAATATTTAGTCTCTCAAATTTAAAAATACATAATTTTAATTTTTTTAATTAAATTTATTTTAATATTTAAAATATTTTTCTGCTAATATTGAAGACGACCAACAAACAAGATTGTTAGATGGCTAAAAAAATTTCCTCTCACTTATACAACATAGATTTAATTTAACTTTGTACTTTACTCTCACATTCATATTATTTTAATTACCATATTCTTTATTAGTTTTGCAATTTAATAACGTGTCATTTTGTATTATTTCATTAAAGATTACGTATTCCCACGCTCACACAATCCATGTAACTAAATGACTTATAGTACTGTACTATCTATTATCTTATATTTTTAAATTAAAAAATTTAGTTTATATTTAAAACAAAAAAAAAAAATCAGTGTAACTGAAATATGTTACTGATAAATTAAATAACAATTGTATTATTTTATTCTTTTATATAGAAAACTCAGGGATTATTTACTTTCTATATCTGAGCATGGCACTGCATTTATCTTTCTTTGTTATTTTTATAACTGATTTTGATTCCTGTGTTACGCAAACAAACATTTTATCATTTAACACTTTAATCAATGAATCGAAAAGAAAGTTTTATAAAGGAAACTTAACAATATACATAAGAAATATTTATATATTGAACTTTACTAAATATTAAGACACCTGCATAAGAAGGATACCATTAGTCCATTACCAATGTTACATTCCTAACACGAAATCATCTTAATAAAATTAAGAATCTATGTCTGAACATATAGGATAAGTTTTGGAAGAAGCAATGCAGAAACATAACATATGCTAAACTTACACACAGCAACATTAACAAACATGTCTTCCTTCATCTTGAATATGTTGGAATGAAAATCAGTAATGATCCAGATTCTTCTTATCAAAATCCACAATTTTGTTGTTGGATACGTGCTGGAGATGATGGCATACTTGCCTTGATGTTGGCCTCTCTTGTGGTGCAGTTTTTGTGCAGTGTAAGGCTATCTCCAGCACCTGCAATGCAGCAAACTCTTCACCAGGCAAAAGGGGTTTCAGCTGAGGATCTATCACTTCTTCAACCGCAGTGCCTTCCTTCTCAAGGTTCATCTTCACCCATCTCACCATGTCCATCTCTGCTCCGAAACCTGCATCTGTTGGCATTTTACCAGTAACAAGTTCCATAAACACAACTCCCATGCTGTACACATCAGTTTTCTCTGTGGCCTTCAGTGTGTATGCATACTCTACAAATATACAAATGTCAATCAATAGTTTGCATTACGATGAATCATGCAAATCTCACTTTACAAGTTGATTTTGTAAGATTGGATTAAATTTAAAATCCACTTTCTAAGACAGTATAGCCGGTGTACACTATCATGGCAAAACTTCGGTTCTAACCATGATTCGTAAAAGAATGAGGTAAATAACAATTCAAGTCAATGGTGTGATGAACTATTACCTGGGGCTATGTATCCATAAGATCCAGCAAAGCAAGAATTAGATTCTGCATTAGATTCTGGATTCTCAATGATTGATTTTGCGAGTCCAAAGTCTCCCAGGTGTGCCTCCATGTTGGAATCTAGTAAAATGTTGCTGGATTTGATGTCCCTGTGAATGATCTTTGGCACACAATCGTGATGGAGGTACTCCACTCCGTGAGCTAATCCCATTGCAATTTTGAACCTTGTGTCCCAATCAAGGATCCTCTTTGCTTTGAGGGGCACCCCATGTAACCAATCCCAAACACTCCCATTCTCCATGTACTCATATATCAACAGATTCCAACCTGTTCCTTTCATTCTGTTGCTACAACAACCCATCAGTTTTACCAGATGCCTATGTTTGATCCTCCCTAAGGTTTTGATTTCTCTTATAAAGCTTTTGTTCAACAGATAATCATCTTTTCCTGAAATCTTCTTCACAGCCACGATCTCTCCAGAGGGCAATTCAACTCTGTACACTGTCCCAGAGCCTCCACAACCAACTACAAACTCATCACTTAGATTGTTTGTGGAATACATGATGTCTTGCCACCTGAAATCTCTCTTTGCAGGCACAGTCAGAGGGATCAACGATCGTTTATGTGCTCGTGAAGAAGAGGAGAAAACAAAACTCAGTTCACTGCCTCTCCTGAAAAATTCTTGCTTGCTTTTAAACAAGACGATCACTACAAGTACAAGTAAAGCAATTACAGCTAAAGTTGAAAGTGTAGAGACTATAATCACTGATGTATTGCTGAAGACTGATCGCTTATCACCACCTATGCATCTTGCAAGGGAGGCTCCACAAAGATGAATGTTCCCTTCAAATGATTCATGAGGCCAGCGAGAGAATTGCTTATCCAATGCTCCTTGAAGGTTATTGTAAGAGATGTCAAGCTTCTGCAAACTGGTCAATTCACCAACTGCTGAAGGCACTTCTCCAGTGAGTGCATTGTGAGAAAGATTAAGTACTTCCAATTTTGACAGCATGCCAATTGAAGAAGGGATATGACCAGAGAGATTATTGTAACTTAAGTCCAAAATGCTTTGGACATTTTGAAGACTTCCAATCTCAATTGGTATTTCCCCACTAAAGCCATTCCTGGATAGCCGCAGCTCATAAAGATTGTTCAATTTACCTATTGTTTGAGGGATTGGTCCAGAGAGGTTATTATGGTCCAGCCTGAGGGTGTTAAGAGATACAAGATCGCCGATATCACCTGGGAGAGTTCCACTGAGAGAATTGTTATTCAAGGAAAGAACAATCAACTTGGGTTGTTTGAGTAGGCCTAGTGGAATAGACCCAGAAAATTGATTGAATGAGAGCTTAACCTCTCCCAACTGAGGCAAATTTCCAAGCCATAGCGGTATGTGTCCAGTTAGAAGATTGTTGTTCAAATCAACGTGAGTCAGGTTATTGCACAAAGAAAGCTCATCTGGTATTCCACCCGTGAGTGAATTTCCTGAGACGTCTAACAATGACAATGCGGTGATTTTTCCCAATGTCCTTGGAATTTCACCTGAAAACTTGTTGTTACCTAATCTCAACCTGTCAAGGGAAGGTGAATTTCCCAGGACAAAGGGTATTTCACCGTCAAATTCATTATCTGTGACATCAAAAGAAAGAAAGGAACTAGAGCTACACAATGGAGCCAAACTACCATTCAGTCTGTTATTTGAAAGATTCACTCTGGTGAGGTTTGCTAGATTTACAAGTTGGTGAGGAAGACTACCTTCAAGAGAATTGTTGTAGAGAATGAACTGCTCCAAGTTTCTGAGGAATCCGAATGTTGCTGGAATGCCACCTGAGAGGCGATTATCTGCCAAATCCAGCACAGTGAGTTTATGACAGTTCCCAAGTGTTGGGGGAATCACACCCACAAGTTCATTCTGCCTAAGGTGCAAAAAGTTCAAATCTTTCAGCCTCCCTATAGTGAAGGGAATTTCACCACTGAAATGGTTTCCAAAAAAATCAACCCATTGCAAGCTTGAACAGTTACCGATCTCGAGAGGAATCTTCCCTGATAACTGATTATCATAAAGATACATTATCTCCATTTTCCCAAGCGTCCCAATCTCTCTGGGAAGATCACCCCGCAAGTTGTTATGAAACAGTGCAAGACTCTGCATGTTAGTGAGGTTTCCTATGAAGGGAGAGATTGAACCATCCAAAGTGTTGTTGTGAAGTAAGAGATCGGTTAGCCCCGTCAACCCATAAACCTCAATAGGTATTGACCCGTTGAGATCATTGCCTGATAAATCAAGTTGTTTCAGGGATTGGCACTCACCCAACTCAGCTGGTATCTCACCATGAAGTCCATTATCTCCCATCAGCAAGGTCTCCAAACTTGTCGCATTGGAACATATGGTTCTTGGAATGGTTCCATTGAGTTTGTTCCCAGAGAGAACCAGATATTGTAACTGACCCATGTTCCCTAACTCCTCTGGAATTTCCCCAGTAAGCGTATTATTTGTCAAGTCCAGATTTTGAAGGTTACCCAATTGAGCCAGAGACGGTGGAATGCGACCCTCGAGTTGGTTACCCATTAAATTCAGATATGTAAGCTGACTCAGCTGCCCGAGTTGACTCGGAATAGACCCGGTTAGGCTGTTGTTGGCGAGGTTCAGAATTTGAAGTTTCCTGAGTAGACTCAGTTCACTCGGAACCGAGCCATTGAGGTTGTTCCCGGCGGCGCTGAAGACCTGAAGGCTCCAGCAGTACCCCACTTCGTACGGAATCGGCCCAGTCAAGTCGTTTTCCTGCAGAGACAAATATTGCAACTCACTGAGTCGACCAAGCTGGGCCGGGATCTGACCGCTGAGTCTGCATGAGGCCAAACCAAGGTACTCGAGGCTGGGCATATACCCAAGCGTCTCAGGAATCGGGCCACTGAGTTGGTTGTTACCGATTCGCAAAACTCGGAGACGCATGAGCGAGTCTAACTCGGTGGGGATTTGACCGTTGAGTTGGTTGGAGTGGAGAAGGAGAGATTCCAACGAAGTGAGGTTCGAGAGGGCCGATGGAATGGGACCCTCGAGGCGGTTTAAAGAGAGATCAAGGTGCAGCAGGTTTTGCAAACCACCGAGTGACGGTGATATCGACCCACCGAGTGACGAATCGGACAGGTTGAGTCCCACCACTTGCACCGAGTCGTCATCAGCATCCAAAGAATTGAGCTTCTTTGAACCACATGACACCCCTCTCCAGCTACAGTAATCGGTGTTGTTCTCTGACCAATCCCTTAAAACATTTTCTGGGTCTTCAGTGAACGATGATTTCACCTCCAAAAGCACTCTCATGGTGCTCTCATTACCACGGCAAAGGAGTGCAGAAGAAAAACACAGGAGGAGCACAAAACCAAGGGTTGAAATCCTCATTGATGCTTCTCTCATTTTGGGATGGAAGGTTACTCTAAATTCTTCAGCTCAAATTGTTGTTCTTATTAACAAAAAGACACACGAAGACAAGTGAAATTTAATGGTGTAGTTGTGGGTTGGGAAGCGGTGGTGGTTGTTCTTGGATTGTGAGTATGTATTATTGGCAGAAGATAGAAGTATGAAGCTACATGGTAGTAGTGCATGTTGGTATGCTTTCACATGTTATCTTGAAGTGTGTACATGTGTAAGAAGATTGAAAGGTTTGAAGGTTTGATCATGATGCATCTGCATGACATGCATTGGAGATATATAGATGAGTTGGTAGAAGCTGAGACTATGTTGACAAAGCATGCCTATATCATCCATGAATGAGAGTATAAATGAGCATGCAAGTGTGTCAGTCACCTGCAACAGTGACCAATTACCATTTATGGCAATAAACGCTTATTCATTAATGTGGAAGAGCTGAATGCTGAGAAGGTCAAAAGAGCATTGGAAATAGTATCAGAACAAAAGGTGGTAACGAATAAACTATTAAGAATATGTGATGTGATACAACAGAAAAAAGAAAAACACGGTGAAGTGATGAAGATATGAGGTTAATTACAGTGGTTGGGTGAACAAACAGAGGGAAATATTATTCTTGGATTTTACATGGTTTGAAGAAGAAGAAAACTCCCATTGAGAGAAAGTGAACAGTTTTGTGTCTGTATCTGTAGTTTGTTTGTTCTATACTAAGTCAATGGAGTCCCCACGAAGTGTTTGTCATATTATACGTAAGCCACGTAAGGGTTTCAATCAATGGTTAACATTTGTGTTGTGCAGTTCTTCAAGTAACGCGCATCAGAAAGTAAAAATTGTAGGAAAATGAAGAAAAGTTGTGTATTTTATGCATGGATAAGGAGTAATGTTGTTGTTCTTGGGAAGCTTAATGGGTTGATGTACCAAACCAAGACGCGGTTTCTGATTGATTGGTCGTACACTGCATGCACTAAACCCTCTTGGCTGGTCCAACTCGTCTTGTCTTTTTTTTTTTTTTTTTTTTTTTTCGATTTGTCCAGCGAACTGTTCTAACTGTAGCATTACTTGAGAAACTAGTCATAATATATTTTTAGTTTAATTAAAACTTGAGTTTCTTATAAATCTAGAAAAAATTAATTAAAGTCTTCATTAAATTACAAGTATATTACAGTCATATCAACGGTCAATAAGAAAAATGCATGATTGAGTAAAATGTGTGAAAATGAAAAAATATAAAGATAAGGTAAATTGTTCGAGAAAATAAATTTAAACATACAATTCACAAAAATTAAAATTATCAATCAAAATCAGTTGGCCTTCTCTTTTCTTTTTTCTTTCTTAGAATGACATTTCTTCCTGCACCCCATAAAACCTATAATTCCCAAACTACTCTTAATTAAAATTTTAATGAAAGGTAAAAGGACCTTTAATCTTTTAATTAAAATTCAACCTAGCCAACAACCAACATCAACTTCTACAGATATTGGAAACTCCAGTTGCTCCAACCATTATAGTGTCGTTTGGAGAAGACAACCTCGATCAAAATCAATAAAAATGTGCTCGTGAGAAAAGAAACTTGATTCACCTCTACCTAATTAATTCGAAGGAAACTTCCCTCGTGGACAAAGAAGGGAAAGTGGAAACAAAAAGTAAGTTTAGGGTTTTAAATTTATTTTATGTTAGGATTAAATGTTTTTCATTATATTAAAAGTTATAACTATTAATTAGGGTATAACTCTTTTTTACTTAACAGTATAACATAAATCAAAACGTTACGATTCGATTGTGACATGACCCACTTAATCTCTGTCACGGAATAATTGATGTCATCTACAACATTTTATTCAGGAGTGAAACAGGGATACTACATCTTATGGTATGCAATAACAAAAAATGGAAGTGCAGAGAGAGAAAAAAAACTGCATGAAGAAATGCACTTAGAATATTTAAGATCAACTTTTAAAAAAAGGCCTTTTTTTTTTCTGTAGTCCTACAATTTCTAAGTGCACCCTATAATTTTTGTAATAAACATTTTGCACTTCATAACTTTCGTATTATCTCTTCCGAAAATTTTCAAGAACAATTTTTTTTGGAATAGGAATCTTAAAAGGGAATTTTAAGAATAAAATTTGTAGAGAATAAGTTTTTCTGAAACGTATAAAATACATTTTAAAATATAATTTTTAGAATATTATTTTCATAACAATTTTTTGAAAACAAACTTTTAGAATATATATAATCAATATTTTACTCTCTCTCTCTTCTTTTTTTCTTCTCAAAGACTGCCATTGCTATTAAGGTCATGACGACAATAACTGCATCAGCAGACAACAGCGGCGATATAGTGCAGCAAGAAAGAGTTATGAGATTCAATTAATAATCAATAAAGAACCTTATAAACTGAACAAAAAACTTAAAACATTTGGTCAACGTCAATCATTAGAGCACAATCAAAACTAATAGTTTAAAGTAGAATGTGCCTATAATATTCTTCCCATGAATATTAACAGTATTTGAAAACTTACACAATCAATTGTTAATACGCAAGTTCAAAACTTTTATCCCTCAAACACACTTTTGTCTTAAAAAAACATTTAATACATATAATAAACTTAACAAACTTAACATTTAACAAGATTAAACCACAGTTAAACTTAACATTTATTATGCTAATATTTAATGCACCATATGTATTAATTGTTAAATAAAATTTCCTATAAAATTTTGAATGGACACAGAATATAAAGCAATATTCCCATAATTTCACAATCCTTAATAAATTTTAACCTTGTACAAATTTGAAAAACTATATAGAAGATGTGCTACTAGTATTTTTAAATCAATTATTCAGTCATGCCCGAAAATAATATAGGAGAGAGATAAAGTATGAAAGAATTGTGCTAGATTTTGAGGTGAACAATAAGAAAAAACAAGAACATGCTAACATGTCGTGTTGCTCCATTTTGTGCTTCGCACGTTGGTCTCAGCCTTAACATAATCCCAATATATCATACCAAAGTCGTCTTCTCTATATAAACTATTCACCTATTATCACCTATATCATATATACCTTATTTTAGTTCATTTGTGGTGTCAACAATAACCCAAAAAAATGTGTAACTCTTCCCTCCCATTGTTTCTTCTTTTGGTTTTGTGCATCATTTCAGCCTCAGCTGATCCTTATTACGAAAACTCTGACTATAAACCTTCCTCTTCCTACACAACCACAAGTGACACTGTCTTCTCTCTTAAAGTACCAACGTTAGATGAAACCACCTTTGATAATCTTCTATCCTTTGGTTACTACCGCAAAACCTGCCCCAAGTTTGAGTCCATCCTACACAACAAAGTGAAAGAATGGATCAAGAAGGACTACACTTTAGCAGCTAGTCTCATGAGGCTCCACTTCCATGATTGCTCTGTCAGGGTATGTTATAGACAATTGATACTACGATTTTCATTTTTTTACTTTCATCTTTTACTATTTATTGTGAATTATGACTTAATATGAATTATCAATTAATGTACCATTATTTTTGTTTTTTTTAAATCAATAATCTACGTTAAACCACGCGAAAGAATGAATGAAAGAAAATAGTTAGAAAATAGGAATCAAATTATAATTTTTCTATTATCAATGATAGTGAAAAAGTGTTTTACTCAAGCAATAACACAGTAGCAGTATTATTTGAAACAATGCAGGGATGTGATGGGTCTATTCTGTTGAAGCATGATGGAAGTGAGAGAACAGCAGAAGCTAGCAAGACGCTGAGAGGGTTTGAAGTGGTGGATGATATCAAGGCAGAGTTAGAGAAACAATGTCCCAAGACTGTGTCTTGTGCTGACATTCTCACTGCTGCTGCAAGGGATGCCACAGTTGAGGTAGGTGGACCTTATTGGGCCGTTCCTTATGGTAGGAAAGATGGTAAAGTCTCCATTGCTGAGGAAGCAGCTTTGGTGCCTATGGGCCATGAAAACATCACTTCCATGATTGAGTTTTTCCAGTCCAGAGGCATGACTGTGCTTGACTTGGTTGTTCTCTCAGGTAAATAAACTAAATCAAACAATTATACCTTCAATATCTTGATCAATAAATCCATCAAACAGAAAAAAATTTCGTTAAGATAGATTTTAATCAATGACTCTGATACTATGTTAAGAAATAGTGTTGGAAGTCCCACATCAATAGAGATAAGACAATTTCTTAGTATATAAGTAAAGTGTAAATGTCACCTTATAAGTTGATTTTATGGGGATTAAGGTAGGCTTAAAGCTTACTTCTAACATACTATCATAGTCAAGTTAAAGTCTATCTTAATGAATTTTTTTAACATTTTGTTCCACCCACTTATAGACTACTAACAGATCACTGTATGTGATGATTATGCTAGGGGCTCATACTATTGGAAGAACTTCATGTGGGTCCATTCAATATAGGCTATACAATTACGAAGGAACAGGAAAAGCAGACCCAACCATAGATCCTAAGTATCTGAACTTCTTGCAAAGGAAGTGCAGATGGGCCTCAGAGTATGTGGATCTTGATGCTACAACACCAAAGATCTTTGACAATGTTTACTACATAAATTTGAAGAAAAAAATGGGGTTGTTATCTACTGATCAGTTGCTGTACTCAGATCCAAGGACTGCACCTCTTGTTTCAGCATTGACTTCTACACATTCTGTTTTTGAGCACCAATTTGCAGTGTCAATGGGAAAGCTTGGCATTGTTGATGTTATCACTGACCAAGATGAAGGAGAAATCAGGACCAATTGCAATTTTGTTAATGCTTATTATTGATTTCATCTATGATTTTTTATTTTATTTGTACTTGGGATTTGTTTCCTACCACTTTCTTCTTTTTTCTGAATGCTAATGCTTTCAAATTGTTACATCAAGTAATCTACACTTTTTCTTTGTTTATGTTTTCTCTTCCTTTCATTCTATCCCCCATTCACTATTTTTGGTTTTAATAACGTAAAACTCGTATATTAATATGTATATATTAATAACGAAATAAGCATTGCAACCTTTATGTTGAAAAATAAAATTTAAATAAAGTGATTTTAAAAATAAAAATTGAATAAGTGAGAAAAGTTAACTGATGTATGTTTTATATGTAGAATACATAGTTATATATTTAAAATGTTTTTTTGGAAAAAATATCATAGATAAATTATAATTTATGAAAGAGATAGAAGGAGAATAAAAACAATAAATTAAATAAAAACAAATAACGTGATAGGAATATAAAAAGGGAGTTACATATTGCGTGTATGTAATAACTTATACAATAGATGCGTTAGAGTATCAGCTTTACAACATTCGCTATTAATAACCTATATAAATTTTATTCACGAAAAAATTATCTTCAATTAAGAAGGAAAAAGTCTTTTTTTATAATTTTTTTAATAAATTTATAAAAAAAAATTCCACTAAGTATAAATTTATTTAATAATGACTCAAGATAAATAACACTTTCAGCATTGTACCGCATCTAAGTGTTAATGTTAAGGAAATAAAATCTGGAAAATGTGTGTGAATTTGTGTTGTTTGGAACATTTAGAAACAAAGAAATAGAATTGTTTTCAACAATAGAAGAGTTGATGGGGACAAAATATTATTTAAATTTTTAACAATAAATATAAAATATATATACATAATAATATTAACGTTGGTTGTTAATTTCAATTGGAATTGGATTGCAGCAATTTTAAAAACGAAAAATCTCCAAATTGACAATATTAAACTTTAATTATATGAAAAGTTAAAAAAAGAAGAAGCAAGATCAAATTAAACTTTTCATTAAATGGAAGATGAAAATAATTAAAGAAAAAGTTTCACTGTAATTTACTTAATAAAATATTTCGTGTATGTCTAAGTAATATGAACAACAACTTCCACCATTGTTAATATGAGGTTGCAACTAAACCTACAACTTTACACTAAATGAAAAAGGAAAACAGTTCGATGTTAATGAAAAAATAACCCTAATTATAATAACCCCAATGTATGTGTTTATAGTATAGTAAGTATTATAATTTATTTTAGTATAGATATGTACATGTTTGGTTATTGTTAAATAAAATTTATTTATTTTTATTTCGTATATTTTGTAATTATGTTTTATCGGCACAAAATATTAATTAATTTTGTTGATGATTAATTTTCATTGAGGTATTTTTTTTACCAATTTTCATAAATTTAGTAATTGTCTTATGTATATACAAGTTTGGATTAATTTCATTTAAATTTAAAAATGTATATTCAAATATCGTCAATCATTTAAAAGAAGATACAGTACATTTAAGTTTATCTAATTGTGTACTATACGCCATCACTGGAGATGAATTTTGCCAATGTCACTACTTTTTTCTTCTTCAGAAAAACATCATCTTATTGTAAGTTTTATTATTTAACTCAATTTATATGTAGTTTAAAAAATGTGTGCAATCTATTATTCAATCACAAATTGGTGTATATATATATAGATAAATTTTGTACTAATTTATGTTTCTCGTTAAAAATATCAAATTAATCCTCAAAATTATTATTAGTTTTAATTTGGTCAATTTTAAAAAAATGAAATTTTTTTATCCGTTTTAAAAAAATAAAAAAAAAGAATCAAATTTAATTAACTTTTCAAAAAAAAAATCAAAAATAAACAACCACCTTAATATTTTCAAATGAAAACAAAAATCAAATAAATAATTAAACTTTAATTAAAAGTAAGCACTAGTACAACATGGTGGTTCACTTGGTGTTTCGTTAGTGTTGGTCTGTGGTGATTTGTCGATGATCTTCGGTGGTTCGTTTCTCCTTTATCTCTTTGTGTAGTCACTTTTAAATTTTTTTTTTCTTTTCAGTAAAAGATATTAAATCGGTTGTTTTGGAACCAATCTAATATATCTTCGACATATTACATCAGTGGCGGATCTTGGCAACAAATGTTGGAGGGGCCAAAATAATATAATTTTGAGATTATTAAATTCGATCATTAGTATAATACTTTAAGAAATGAATTCTCTAACTGAATTGATAATTAGTCTAATGCTTCAAAATATGTGAAAAAATAGATTTTATCTTTTTTTCATCAATAGTTTCTTTTTTATCACTTTTAAAAAATGAATTTATTCTTTTATTATTTATCAATATACTTTTCTTTTGTAAATAACATTAAAAAATAATTTATCATAGTATTTTTTTTTATAATTGAGACACATAATTATTAAAATAAAAATATATTATAATCAAGTCATAATTAAAAATCGGTTATGAAAAAACGTATAATACATTATTTATTTTTCTTCTATATTCATAAAAAAATGAATATAAAAAAAGCTCATGAGATAAAAAATAATGTTTTTCGTTATTGAGACAAGAGACAAGAGACAAGAAATGATGCGATAAATGAGAAATGAGAGCAAAAATAATGAGTTTGTTTTTAACTTTTTTTTTTCTTCAAGAACAGAAAGAAAACATATGAAAGAAATGATTACAATATTAGAGTGAGATATTATTACAATTTGTGAAGAACTAAAAGATAATGAGAAAGAAAATAAAAATATCTTAAAAAATATTTGGTTTAATTACTCTTTTGATTCATGTTTTGGTTTAAAAATGTTAAATTGGTCTTACAGTTTTTTAGTTTCAATTTGATCCCAATTATTGAAAAATTGATACAATTTGATCTTTTACGATAAATTTCGTTAAATTTTTTAAAACAGATCAATGACTTTTTTATTAAAATTGAAACTCTTAATATAGATATTTTGCTTTGTTTGTGTAATTAACATTATTGTATAATCAATTTTTGACAAAAAGAGAGTCCAAACAAAAATTAAGCCTAAATATTTTTATTCTTTATTATATTTAATTTTATGTTTTATTATATATTAACACTATATATTGTGCTTTATAAAATAAATGGAAAAATACATAATTTAATTTTCATCCATTTTTAAAATATACTACCTACAATTTAATAAATTTTAAATATATATATATTATAAATTAAAAAAAAAATTAAAATTTTGGGGGGTCGGGGCACCTTCCTGCCTCCATTAAAATCCGCCACTGAATGTATATTAGATTGGTTATAGAACCGATCTAATATGCACTTTAGAACCGATCTAATATACTTATTTTGTACAAGTAATTTTTTAAGAGTTTCAAAACCCAATTTTTATGACCTAATTAAAAAAAATTACAGCATAGAAAATTAAACTCTCTCCTAAAATAAATTGAGGAAGGAGACAATGGATTTGATATTTATAACTAAAGAGAGAAAGAGTGAAGTTGTAATTGTTTGGTTGAGTTTTGAAAGAAGGAGACAATTGGTACCATGCCAGTTGCAGAGAAAACGATATCATATTTTCAGAAATTCACAGTTAATGACAACCACCCTCGTTTTTCTTTTCATAAATGGATGTGACACTTCCAAAAAGAAAAGAAAATCTGATAATACACGTAAATTTTATTCTATAAACTATTTTTCAGGATTAAGTTAAACCAAAACTACTTCCTACCTCTTCTTTTTGGATACCATTTTCTTATAAATGGAAGTTGAGTTGTTTAGATCTCTCATTTCTGCATTTTTTTTTCTAACCCCTTGTTCGTTTATGTTACTTTGCCGTGTCTAATACGAAAAGCTCACTGTTGAAATTTGGAAGTTTTACGTCAGTAAATATAAGATCAATTCATAATATATAAGTGGTATAATTATTATCTTATAAACTGATTTTGTGAGATTGAATTAGACTTAAATACTTACTTTTAACTATAACCTTTTTACCGTTGATTTATTTTTGTAAAATTTAATTAAATTTTAATTATCGCATAAATTTTCAGTTTCCTTACTGTTCAGATTTCAAATACTAATATTAATGTTAGTGTTTTAGTTTGGATTGGAGCAGTACGTTCACATCAGGTGTCCTTAACAGACAAAGACAGAAATAACCTATACTCATATAATTATTTAAATAATTTGATCATATGGTAAAATCTAATTAAAGCCTGTGTAGTAGGAGGACCACTACCTTTTTAAGGATTAAAATTGATTAATAGCTTATATTCAAAAGCATTTGCAATGATGAATAAAGTACTAGTTATGTTCAAATTTTATTACTTAACTGTGAGTATATAGGTATTATTATACATATAGCTTAAATATGGATCTGGGATTAGCATATATCACGGTTAAACATAATTAAAATTTTCCATATTTATAATATCCAATCCAGAAAATTTGTTTGCATAAAGAAAACTTGTGAGAAAACATAATAGCATATTATCAATATATTTTGAAGATGTCAAACACGAAAAATTAAATATTGATAAATAAATATAAACTTTGTTATATACAAAATTAATTTATGAAAAAGGGTGAATTGGAAGAAACAAAAAGACGTATGCATGATTCATTGATGGATAGAATGGGGCACAATAATATGATGGCGATTCTGAAAAGCAGCAATTATATATCTAAACATAATCATTACTTGAAGTAGAATCTCACATACAAAATATATCTTCGTGTTGAATGTACATGATCAAGTTTTCAGCGTCAAACAAAAATATGAATAGACACCAATTATGAACTAATCTACTTTGAAGCCCTACCACTCCAAACTAAACCCTTTGTAAATGGCTCACAAAAGAAGGAAGAAAAAAAAAATCTATTTGTTTAGGTAAAATGATTCAAAGAATGGTGGAAATGAGCGTGGCTTGGACCAAACTTGATGCACACGAACATTGAAGATCGTGTTTGATGATTACAGCATTGTCTACTTAGATCTTTTGTAGTTTGTGCAAATTGGGTTCTCTAGCTGAAGCAGATATGCATCATGATGTTTGGAGAAGACCATATATAGTTAAGTGTAATGCAGAAGAAGTTGGCCATGTTCGTGTAAAAGGGAATGCAGCACCAACAACCATGCAAAATCAACTCCAAATCATGTAAAAAACCTAATATCATTAGGTGAGTAAAACTTTTGAGTTTAATATTTGAATGTTGTGATCATGACAATAAGGTAAATAAGTTTCATGTATTCAAGAGGAAGGTAGGAAAATAATTTTCTTTTTAAAAAATTTATAGAAGACAAACAAAAAGGTGTGTGTATCCTCAAGACTCATAATATTCTGTAGACACTGAAGGCATGTGGGCAGAAGCTAGTCATGAATACTAAGGGGACGAACCCACATAATTTAAAGATTCATGAATATATATTTGAAGGAGTATCTGTAAATTAGTTTTAGAAAAGTGGTATTTTGAAGTAAATTTTATATTAATCCAAATGTGAATCTAAATTTCATATCGACTAAAAATAAGAAAGTAAAATATTATATAAAAATAAATATTTATAAATTTATTGTCTTTAAAGTTTTGAGTTGACAATAGTATTAATATCAATATTTTATGTGACTGGACTGAAGTCTAATTGGTGTTGTATTTTTTGGTGAACCTCCCACCTCTTTATACTTAACATATTCAAGTATTTTTATTTTACAAGGATAGCAATAAAGATTTCTATCTGATGCAAAAGGCTTTCAAAGTTATGCTTGCAAATTTTTCTATCAATTTTATACTCTCAAATATTTTCTCACCATGTTAAAGATTATGTGAAAATTAACCTACTCAACGTGATTTTATAACTTGATTTGAGTCAAATATATGAAAATATTTTTAACACACTATTTTAGACATATATATACTCTGATTCGTGTTGAGAACCCTAATCTACTGAAAGAGAGAAAGAGTACGACAGATTAATGAATTAGTCTATCGAGAAATATTTTGTATAATCTAGAATTAGTACAAAATATCTTATAAATTAGTTATATTGATAGCAAGAATTGAAATTTGTTACACAATCCTTTTAAAATAATAATAAATATTTATTGGTCATCTAACTTTCTGTGCTAACAAAAGTCACTATAATCAGTTAATTATTCTTAAATATTTGTATACAGTAAAATATTTAGAAAATATGTATACAGTAAAAAGAATTTAGAAGGAAAACGAAAACCACAAACAGGCTTTAATCATATCCAGTGCATAAATAAAATGAAGCCACACATTTTTTAAGATAACAGTATATTGAGAGAGATTTATTGTAATTATTGGGTGGCATTTGCTTTGGTTGTTTAGAAGATGAGCAATATTTTAATTTTGGAAAGTATTGGCTGCTTTGATCATGATTTCAAAATTTGGACCAAAGCTGCAAAGATTACAAATTTGTTATCATAACTTGTTGTCTTTTTGTTCTGTGAGATGAAACACATTTGCAGTTCTTTTCTTGCAACATAACTTCCAATACCTTATTGCTGGGTCCTCAACCCAAATGCTGCTTAAACCATTTTACTACAGAAAGTGCTTCATCTATTACCCAACTATTTTTTTATCAGTAAAAAATAAAATTAAATTAAAGAGAATATTTAAAAGATGTTCTAATCCTTATACAAAATAGTCACAAATAAAAAGAGGTTCTGACTTAATTTCACGCTCCAACGAACAAAATCTATTACCCAACTAGACATATCAAAATGTAAGAAAAACTTGAAGTAGTTTTTTATTTCTTATAAAAAATCCATCAAAATATGCAAAATTCTAATAATAGTTATACATACATAACCTAAGTAAAAAATGTATATTATAAATAGAGTATTGTTCCATAGAAACTTGATTGGAAACCATGTACTAATCTATGACTATTCGATAAAATTGAAAATTTAGTTGTCATAATTACTAGTAATTAGTTGTAAAATTGACCTCGAACTACGATAGACAAGATTAAAAACCATGAACAATCGATGTTAGAGAAAAAGTATATTTATATAAATTTCAATATATATGTATAGATAGTAGAAGAAGAAAACAAGGAATGTAAAATATTTGAACTTCTTTATAAAGTAAGATAAACTTATATTAATATTTAGAGTAGTTAAAAAAGAAAACTACAAACTTTTAGTGTATAAATTGATGTCAGCTTAATTTAAGATTTTTTTATTTATTTCTTTCTTGTTCTTGTCCTTTTAGAACGACAATTTTTATAAAAATGATTAGGTTGAAAATTTAAATGTGGGTCTAAGTTCTATATTAGATATAAATAATAAAGTTGAACATCAACTCATAAACTCATTATCTTAAGGTTTTAAGTTATAATAAAATTGGTGTCAATATCTTATGTAACTTAGATAGAGGTCTCATTAGTGTTGTGTCTCTTTGGTCAATTCTCTCCTTGATAAAGACTTTAATAATTGCAATGTGAAAAAAAAGCAAATCAATGAGTAACACTACAAAAAAAAGTTTCATTAACAACCAATTGTAATGACTAAAAGTTGTTATTTACTATATGACCAATTAGTTTAGATATTACAAAATAAAAAATTATTGGTTATTAAAATAGTCATTATTATGAATAAAAAATTATAATTATTTGTTAAATTGGTAATTAATTAATTAATTAAAGACTAATTTAGAAACAAATTCTTTTGGTAACAAAAATCTTAGTAAATAATTAATGTTTAGTAACCAATTTCCTTTGATAACTAAAAAGTTAAGTCATTAGTGAAACATTTTCGTGTGAGCAACCATGCTTACTAATATAGATGGTGTTCAAGAATATATTAAATGAAGATTTTGTAAATCAATATTAAAGGCTTCATTAAAGGAAACAAGCGGTTTAATTGTCTGCAATTCAAGAAGAAAAGGTTGTATAAATAGAGTACATGGGATAGCATCAGATACTGTTTATTCTTGGTTGATAATTAATTAATCTGAGTATATAATATATGTTGGAGTTAGAAGAAAGAGGTAATTAAAGAGAATGTTTTTGCCTTAAGTTTTTGATTTGATAGCATCACTCAAACCAAAAATAATGGTTTGTGAGTATATATCGGTAGAGAATGTTTGTCAAACCAAAAAGATAACTAAAGAACTGCTTCCCTGCTTTCACAAAAGCTATCCAAAGTGCTTTCACAGCTTTCCTTTTACCCACTGTTTACTTTATTCTCTTATTTATTATCATCATTACTATTATTTTTACTCATATATACCTATCTCTAACCACAAAACCATCAAAACCTTCTTCAGAGTTTTTCCTCTGCCAAACCCTAACCAAGTAAACTACCACCCAAATAAATTATATAAAGATATTTATATTCTGACACTATTATTTCTTTTATTATAATTATTTTACTTTTATTTATATAAGTTGTCAAATGATATCAAACAACTTTTTTTTATTATATAATTCGTGAATGACTTGTTTATTAGGCCAAAGTTTCAAATATATCCGCTAAATTAGAAAAAATATGAATAATTACTTTGTCAAAAAGTGTAACACAACATTCAGCATTATAATTCATATGTATGAACTGTTAATTATGATGTTCACAAACAACATGTATTTCTCAAAGTCATTAAATAGTTTACAAAATACATGATAAATAGATTTTACTTTTGTAAATGAGCTTCACTTTTGGCGTTGTTTTTAACGCACGTATTACTTTTTCACATCCTTTTTCTACCCTTTTCAAATTTATTAGCCAAATGGGTAACAACAGAAGGTCGAAATGAGATGTTTTTCTTTTTCCAACCCTTCCAAACTCTAAATGCTGGGAACTAACTCAGGCCTCTAAAGTTCTCTTCTTATAACACTTCTATCTGCTAACCAAAAGAAAGAACAAAAAAAAAAAAAAAAAACAAACTTAAAAAAAAATAAAAAAATTCCTATAAACCAAAAAACTGTTAAATTTCCCACCAAACTCATGTTGGGAAAAATTACTTTTTCCATCATTAAATTTAGACTTTTTAAAATCTATATACATCTCAATTTTGATAAACTTTGTTTATAAAGTTTATAAAATGAACAATGTTAAAGTCTTATAAACACTTCTATATGTTTGTAATTAAGATAGCTTAATACACACCTTAGAGCAAGCTTGGTCAAGTTTTAGCATGACATATGTATTTAGTTAATGTAAAATTGTAAATTAAAAGTTCTAAAGTATGTGAAATTGTAGAAGTTCTAACTCAATTAATTAAATAATGTTCATAAACTGTTATAAATATGCAATGTGTTCAATTATTTTTTACAAAAAAAAAAAAAATCCCTTAACACCTAGATCAAAGGTCATAAATTTTTGTAGAATAAAATGCTTAAATTTGGCACCCCAAATATATGAATATCAAATCAGTGATTAATATAAAATAGATGTGAAAATTTTAAACCTATTTTCCCAATAGAGAGTAAGCTAAACTTATATACTTGTTACCTTTATAGAATAACACTTAAATATCCTTAACTTACATACAATATTTACTTTAAATTAAACCATAAAAAAAAAATTACCCATGAATTCTTTCTAATTTATTATATTTACGGTACAATTTTTAAATTATTGTTAAAGTTTAAAAAACAAAAAAGTATAAATTAACTACATTTTATAATAAATTTAATTTTCTTTTCACAAAATTCGTGGATATATATGTATCTATGAATATCCAGAAGTTCTTAAAAATATCCTAGATATTAATTATGAGGAGCTTTGCTGTGGAAGAAATGACAACTATTAATTATTACCATCTTACCAGATATAGAGTTTAATATGTAACAACTCATCATTCACCATAAATATTGATATTTCTTCTTTCTCTGATCTTTTCTCTGTCTTTTCCCACAATTCAAACGTTTCTTTAACTCAGTAATGTGTGTGGGGGACTCTCTTTCATTCTGACCAAGTTTTCTCCCTTTAGAGTCTTGTGTTTCACACACACTTTTTTCTCAACCAAAAAAGTTACACTATATATGGATCCCACTTTTGCCTCAACCTTCTTATTGTTAATTAACACTAATATTCCTCTCAGTTAAACAATTAATTTTTCTGTGTGTGAATAGAGAAAGATTAGTCTCTTTCAAGCATAAAAAAATCACCAAAGTATATATTACTTGTCTTAGTCAAGTCTTTTTTACACACAACTTATACGTATTGGAAGTCTCACATCAATTAAAGATTAAGCCCAATTTACAATATATATAAGTAGATATAATCATGGATAATATAAGTCAATTTGTAAGATTTGAGTTAGGTTTAAATCTCATTGTTTAACGTATCAGAATACTTAGAGTCTCTATAAATCTTAATCTGTATTTTAGTTTTCCTTGCTCAATAAGACAGAAGATAGTGATAAAGCTATGTACCTAACAATCAATTAACACACCGTCAAAGGAGAAGCTCACCAATCTCCCCTTTCCTCTTTTCATATTTCAGGACTCTCTTTCTCTTTCTCTTTCTCTGAGTTGAACTTCTTTATCATTACAATACAACAAAACCCTACAACCTACATATCTTCTCCACAAAAATCATCTTCCACCTTTAAAAACATTCACATACGTTGTACTCTCAACTCAACCTCTTAATTTGTTGCTTCACAACCTAATAAGCTGTTCACACTTCTTGGATGATTTGTAGAAGGCTCTTCGTTTTGCATGGCTGGTGATGCAGCTTTTCCCTCTACCACTTCCATGGTGACCCTCTTGTTCTCTTTGCTCTTAGCATTTCACTTTGCCATGCCCGTCCCAGATCGCAGCTTATCCACTTTAGCTTCCATAAAAGACGGTGTAAAGAAGAGAAACACCATGGTAGCAGCTTCAGCTAGAGAAGGAACCTCACAGAATCTCAACACAGAAACCACACCAAAACAAGATCTCTCGAAGGGCCCTGAGAGAGGAAGCTCTCGAGCTCCACGCCCTCCATTGAAATGGCAAAACAAGATCTTCAATGCTAATGAGCACGAAGTGCCTAGTGGTCCAAACCCCATTTCAAACAGGTGAATATTCAACATCAGGGTTGAACCTCCCAAGACAAAAATTAAGATTACCAACCTAGAGGTTCGCTGTTTTCAGGTTGTTTATGTTGTCTTCGTTGTTATTTTTATCATCATTACTATTATTTTGTTGTTCATTTTTGTCCAGTTGCTAAGGATTGAATTGGGGTGTTAGCTAGCTAGGGATTAAAAACATGCAGTTTGATATATATGTGAGTGCAGTTCAGTTCATATTGTTGTCATGAAACTGAACCACACGTACCAATCATTTAATCATGAGGATATGTGTACATGAGATTCTATATCTAGTCATCATGATATTCATATATGTATATGTATATATACGGTTGCTTCTTTTCTGAATGATCATCATATTTTCTCAATCACTAACATTTTTAACCAATACATCCAAATTTATCTTCACTGGATCCTCCTTTCAGTAGTCTTTACGAGGCTAAACTAGGTTTTCTGAATTAGCAAATTGAGTGCACGATAAAGTAAATAATGTATTCTGCTGGTAACATGTAAGAATCGCATCTTCCTGAAAGACAAATTGCAATTTTTTTTAGTGACTTTTACAAATTGAAAGAGGAAGATTGGAAGAATAAAAGTGAGTACTTTTTAGAACTGCATTTGTTCAATAGGAAGGCTAGTTTTGACATCTTGTATACATATTTGAAAAAGGGTATCCAACCTTTTCCGTTTTTAGGTATGTGGATGTATTATGGATTGGACAGAAACGAAAATGTGAGACATGGAAATGGAACTGTGAATTAATATACTATACTATACCCTTAACTCTGGTTAGAAAGGTTTTGTATTGGACAGTAATAATCGAAAGAATAAAAGCGGACATAATGATTCAAGTTACAATGAATGTGGCTTTTGTTTAAGACGAGGAGTTGCTTATTGCACACAATAATGAAAGGGGAATTGGGGTTAAAAAAAGTATGCAGAAACATCCCTGATTCAGCATTGTTTTGCGTGAAAAAGTTACACGGATTTGTGATGCAAAGCAGTGTTTGAAGGGTCAATATCTTTCATCCTCAATTACCTAAAATGTCCTCATCATTTTCTCAACACTTCCATAGTATCCTTTGTCCCCTTCCTTTGAAATCCATTTTTATATGCATAAATCAGTGTCTGTTTCCTCTTGATAGTACCTTCTGGTTTTGTTTATCACATGAAACTGCCAAACTACCTAATTATGCCTCCTTTTTTCTCTGCTCATCATTTATTCAAAATTCACTAATCTCACATTGCAATTAATTAATTAATTATCATAAATTATCTTTTAGCAGTTTATGGAATGAAAAGCATTGACATTGCAAGCATGTGATGGAGTACCATTTACCAAGTTCATTGCTGAATATATATTTTTCACTGCATTGGTGTCCCATCATCACATTTAATCTTTTGTTTTATCTTAAAAACACTGAACATGCATGAAGGTAGATGTTGGAGAAGCAAGCTAAAAGAGATATGGGTAGGCTCTGAGACATGATTTTGCCTTCACTTTTGTTTTGTCGCTTTAGTTAGTTGCTTTAATTTGTTACCAAAGACTCAACTCAAAAAGCTTTGTGCTAAGCATATACATGGCTACTATATACTGGTTTCAGAATGTTTTGTCAAACAGAAAGATAGCAAAACAACTGTTATCTTGCTTTCACAAAAGCTATCAAAGTGCCTTCACAGCTTTCCCTTTTCATGACTGTTTTCTTTATTTGGTTACTTAGATTTCCCTTTTAATTCTTCCTCATCTTCCTTCAACATTTTATCTCGCTTTCTTTTTCTTTTGGCTTCTCAATTCTCAAAAGGGTAAATGTTGTGTTCTGTGATTCTTCTTCTAAGAGAAATTAGTTACCTTTTCGGAATTCAAGTATTAGATTAAGTTACACATCAAATAAAAATGAGAAAGATGAACACTATATAAAGATGAAAGGTAAACACCATATAAAAATGATGATCATAAATTTATTGCTTTAAAGTTTTTAGTTAAGAGTGATGTCAATTCATTATGTGTATGTTGAACTCGTATTTCATTGTTGTTGGATTTCTCCTGATCCTCTCTCAAAAGTTCAAAGAGTTAATCACATCTATTATCTTCTTGTTATCACATTAACTAATACATAAAACAACGTTTTAATGACATTCAGATAATCAACATTGTAGCTTCATCTAAAATGTTCATTTTGTTCCGTAAGATCGATAGAAAGGGTTAAGTCATAAGTAAGAAGTGAAAAAATCTTGAGAGTAAATAGAGGCACGTTCATGTTTTAGTAAAATTGATTACAGATATAATGTTAAGATTATTAGCCATGCAGTGTAAAATAGTACACATTACGTATGCGTATGCACTATTAATTATTTAGTGAGAGATAAAATGTTGTTTCTCCTATTTAAAATAGGTTAAAATATCTTTTTGGTCCCAATTTTGGTCAAGTTTTTTCAAATCAGTCCTAATTTTTGGTTTTGTGTTCAAATAGGTCCTAATTTTCATCAATTTTGTTCAATTGGGTCCTTTTTTGCTAACACCGTTTGAATCATTAACGGTCATGAACAATGACTGTCATGTGTCACTTCGTGGTTTTTTTTAATTTTTTAATTTTTATTTTTAATTTTTTAAATTTTTTTTAAATTTTTTTTAAATTTTTTTTTAAATTTTTTTTAAATTTTTTTAAATGGACACGTGTCAACCCAAGAGTGTGCCACGTGTCACTTCGTGGTTTTTTTGAATTTTTGAATTTATTTTTTTTGAATTTTTTTAAATGTCCACATGTCAATCCAGTAGTGTGCCACGTGTCAAAGTTAATATTCTATATTCAATTTGGTCCCTATATTTGTTATTTTTGTTCAATTAGGTCCCAATTTTTGTTAACATTAACCAATTTGGTCCCTATCGAAGATGTGACCAAATTTAATTTTTATATCAAAGTTATAATGATGTGAATTTTAATATATTATATAAAAATATTTAATAAAAAAAATGAATTTTAATATAAAAAT
>Ga0214542_1000786_pt1 | contig 60729 bp, 21 predicted proteins | sample CNSS1metaG_FD_160096 | JGI IMG/M metagenome (GOLD analysis project Ga0214542, IMG submission 160096) | Root nodule microbial communities from cowpea collected in UCLA plant growth center, Los Angeles, California, USA - CNSS1 | ecosystem: Host-associated > Plants > Roots > Nodule | place: USA...
GTCCTTAGTTCGGTTACCCTATGATGGTGGAATGTTGTTGAGGATGCCGAATCTGGTGGGAACGTGGTTGTGTGCCCGTTACATAGAGAGAAGGTGATGCGGTTTGAAGGAAAAATATCCCCCATAAGTCGGTCCAACACATAGGTCAGTTGTAGATCGGCCCAATACACTAGTTCACTTGAAATCGGCCTAGTACGTAGGTCGGTCCTAGATCAGCCAAACGCATAGTTTGGTCGCATATTGGCCTAGCAAATTATACTCTCAGTTCGGCTCGAGATCGGCCCAGCTCATAGGTCGGTTGTATGCTGGCCCAATATCGAGGTCGATCGTAGATCGGTCCAACTCACAGGTCGGTTATTTGCTGGCCCAACATCGAGGTCGATCGTAGTTTGGCCTAGCTCACAGGTCGGTTGTCTACTGGCCCAACATCGAGGTAGGTTTCAGATCGGCCTGAGGCAGGATGACTTCATGATCTATCTGCCCCAGATCGACACAATGAGTAGCATCAGCTAGGTCGGCAGAAGTCTGGTCGCCAGGGTGTACAATATCCATTAAATAAATTTATTTAATATCTGTTACAAATTTTTTCGTCATCCCTAAAAGTAACTATTATGAACAAAACATGGCCAAAAATTCCTTAAAATAAATTATTAAAATTAAGATTCATGTGAAATAAACTTGACCGCCATAGAGACCTAATGACTTCTCTCACTCCTTTATTATTTTAAGGTTGCTTCAACCTTCAAGGTTCAAGGGTCAAAGTTGAAGACAGTTCCTAATTCCGAGGAAGAATATTTTGTTGGCTCAGAAACAGAGGAAAGGGTGTAAGAATTGGAAAAGAAACTAGAAGAAGTAGATATTAGCTGTGTGCAATCAAATATCAACGAGTATATAACCGAGCAGTAATCCATCAAATTATATAATAAACTTTTACTTTTAGTGACTGGTTATGATATGATTCACATTGGGGTTTGATTCTCTATTCATGTTTCATAACATATATTGAATGAAAGTTGTTGATTAAGGTTCTTGTAGATGCGTGTAGTTTTTGAGTTTTGGGTTTGGGGTTTTGCAGTTTTGTGTCATAAGAATGGACTGTGGAGGGCTGGAGAAGGGGATTGAAGAGTTGAAATTGAAGGAAGAAAAGGGTAATCTACATGTTCAGGAACAGGCACAGGGTCAATTGCAGATTACTACCTTTTCTGAGCTTGTCAATGATGTCAGCCTCCATTTTCAGATAATTCGCTTTCCCAATCAGGTTTCCCTCGTCAATCTCTCTTCTTGTTTCAATAGATTCAAATGAAAAGCAAAATAAGGTGTAATGTTTTTTTTTTTTTAACTGGGTCATTCACCCAAATGTATACTTTTGGAACAAAATCGCCCTAACACCTATTTTCACTTGCATACGATTTTGAAGTATGGGATTTTAATAGGGTAATTTGTGCTGCAAAATATAGTGAAGGTGCTTATCTTTCAATCCTGTGATATTTTTCGTCTCTTCCAAAGGTTCATCTGATTTGAATGGTTAATTAATTAACGTAGATATATGTGTGGATTGGTTACAACTCTGCAAAATTGGGACACATGTATGCAGCAGCTCCCACTCGTCCTGTAAGTTGTCTCATTCCTTTAAGCTCAGTATAAGAGTAATTTTTGAAAGATTATACAAGGATTGTGATCTATGGTGATACACAGAACAATTCAGTATCTGTCACTTCCATACTCGGAGGGTTTTCTGATAACACAGGGACTGGCATTGCTCATCGATTAGGTAACTATTGTGTGTTTGATTTTGCTTTTCAACACTCAATCTCACTTTCCAGAAATTAGACATGATTGGGATTCACGTTCAATGAAGTTGGAATGGTTTTGCAAACACACTCTGTCATGTTTGACAGTTAAAATATTATTCTAGTTTATGAATTAACTTTATCTGTTTCTCAGTGTTAAAGACTGGTCTCAACATAATTTTGGCTTGCAGTATTCCAAAAAATAGCCCCATGCTTGAGGTCTGGTCTCTATCCCACTCACTGTCACTTATGTATGTTTGTGCTTTCTCAATGACTTTCTTATTGCTATATGTTCAGCCAACTTCTCAAAACAAGAAAGTGATGCCCTCTCAAAAACATCTGAGAATTTATATTGTTGTTCCAACTTTCTACTTGGATATAAATAATCATTTTACAATTCTTGCATATTCAGTTACACAATTAACTTACTAATACATAAAAATTTGAACACACTTATAGGTTCCTAGATTCATTTAGTTACAAGAAGGGAACTGGTAAAGCTGTAGTGAGTCAGTCACCTACTTATCTGGATCAACTCCTTATTTTGGGGGGTTACTAACTTGTAAATAACAAATAAGAGGGAAAGTTTGTTAGAGGAAAGACAAGATAACCTCTTATCTTGGATAGTTCAGTGGGACAGAGGGGTGAGGACAAATCCACTTGGTGAATATTGGGGGCAGTTGCCCCAACAAACATTTAATTTTTTCTTAATATAATGTATATATGTAATTACAAATTGTCCCCATAATTTAAAATTTGGTGTGAAAACTACTGAAATTTCTGGATTTGTCACTGAGGGTGTGTGTTTGTACTATCAGTTAGGGTTATTGCTTGGGGCCATCGGAATTTACCTTTGCTAGGAGTAACAATGTAAAACACTATTTTGCCTAGCATGTGCTGTTACCTGGTATTAGGCTTTGGCATTACCTATATGACACGATTGGAATAAAATACCTGTAGTTTATGATTGGTTTTAAATTTTTCCAGTTCTTGTGATTTTTAAATTGTACCGTTGCTTGAATGGTGTGAAGTTGATCTTACACTCCCTGAAATCCTATAGTAGTGACGGCTTACCCATTTTTTCATCGCCATTCACTCTTTTCATTACTTCAATTTAAAATTCTCCTTTATTGATTTATTGCAACTTTCATGGATTGCAGATAGAAGCTGAGAAAATATTGATTCAGAAACTCATTAGTCTGGGCTACACCAAGTCTAGATCGGGAGGAACATCTTTGTAGCACGGGTTAGAGAGGCTTCTATACGTATCAAACCTGTATTATCCTAGTTTTTTTCTACCTGATTTAGCAGCCATGGTTTGTGGGTTATTGAAGATTAGAAGCATTTTTACTAGACACCACAAGTGTTAAACAAATAGGCGTTTTTTCTCGAATCTCCTCTCCATGTTAGGTGCAAGTGTATGTGAAGACTTGGGATTTTCAAACATTATAGGATTCTTAAACGAAAATTCTAGCAGATATTCCGAATTATTGTTATATCAGAACCCTTGCAGGTAATGAAAATGATGCTACATATTTGAGTGAATGCGTTTTTTTTTCTTGAACCTGTATCAATAGGGAACAATTGCTACTCACCATGATGTCAATTTTAAATTAATGACCATTTTTATGACATCAATGTCCTTTCATCATCCCATTGGGTAATGAAAGTGATAGGAACCCAATTTAGATAAGCTCACTAATATATTATTGTTGATTGAAAATGTAAGAAATATTAGAACCCTCGTAGTCCGAGAGCAAATATTAGATAAATTTTGTTGATATCTGTCAATTATTAAATTTTAAGTATTTGATACGATTATCATGTTGAAATGTCAATTCAGCACATTTATATGATATTTTTATGTATTTATAATTTAATTGCATTGATAAAATATTACATTTAATTGACAACCAATTATTATATAACTTTTTTCATATTGACACTTGCAGAATCTACTTTCTGAATGTTGTAAGAATCATTTTAGTTTCACGGTTACAATCAACATAGTTGTACAAATAAAACATGTCATTTTACTCAACTAACGGAGCATAACTCAATTAAAGGAGCTTAGCAATGAAATGTTAGTCTAAAGTCAAAGATATATTCTGAAAAATTATGCACCAAGGACAACACATAAGTACTACACCATAACAATTTATTTTTTTTATGACATTATCTATGCACATGAAGAATTTACGAAGATTCTTACAAACACTTGTATTCTTTTATTCTTTAGAAGCATATAGTGTTTAAGAAACATCATTTGCTAGAGAACATGTAATAGAAAGTGCTTAATTTGTATACTCTTCATATTTGTGTGAAACAAAACTCTAGACAAGGAGAGTTTGTATTTTATTTATACTCACAAGTAACGTTGAAAAATACTTGTAAACATTTTATTATTTAGTGGAATCTTTTTGCATTTTGCATGGAAGAATTTTACGTAATCCATGTTAGGTGTGAATTGATATAAAATCTAAAGTGTTCGTTGTCTTTCTTTATTACTCAATTTTTTTTTCTTAGGCGTTCGCAAAATGTTCTAGGAAACTATTTATGAGATTTTTGTAAAATCATCAGACGAAACTCATTAAAAATCTAATTGGACAATCTGCAAAAATCTTTAAAGCAACATTTTTAGCATTATTTAGACTCATTCTTTCTATAGCTAACCTTATCTTTTAGATTGTATTAGAACATACCTATAGGAGTAGGTTCTCTGTTGGATAAAATCATTCAACTTAACAATTATGTTTGATGAAACATATGTGTTTATTATTCGACATCATTTGATGAAAACATCTCACACATGCACACACAAATGTAAAATAATTTAGTTGAGGAACCTAGATCTTTTAACTCTTGTAAATGAGTTTAACTATTTTCGTTGGAAGTCCCACATGATTAGAGATAAAACAATTTTATAATATATAAGTGGAGTATAAACCTCATTTTATAAGCCGGTTTTGTGAAGTTGAGTTAGACTTAAAACGCACTTCTAACAATTCTCTAGTTACCTAAAAAATTTGTAAGATGTGAGAGTCTTATATGTATAAATGAGTTTCACCCTTCATGAGCCTTACCCCCTTTCACAATAAGAAATTAAGGAAAGAACTATGATATTTTGACAAATAAATTTTAATAATTTTTTCTTACAATGTGAAGTGACATCTTTTAATTGGTTTTGGAATATAGAAAAATGAAAAAATAAAAAATCACTTAAAAATTATTTCTTAAGATTGTAAGATAAATTCATTAAAAAATTATTTTCTTTAACGAAGTAATGTCATAATCGTTATAATAAAATTTTACAAGCGGAACATGTCATGCCATTACATAATTATATTTGACTGTGACTTGTCACTTTTGGAAATTTTGTAAAGAAAAAGAAGAAGAGAGTGAGATCTATTAAAAAAATAAGTCACGTGCGTGAAGTATGCAAAAGAATAGGGCCTCAAAAACCTAAACCATGTGCCGTGAAGCTTTATTTGAAAAGGAATCAAAAGCCCAATAGGTATCAACAAAAATAGTCACTCTCAACCATGTCAGAACAAAAAAAGTACTTTATTATTTATTATCTCGTTTAAGAGAAGGATTTTTTTTTTCATAAAAGGTTGTTTTCTTTTTTATTAATCACTACGAAATTTTGATATTTTAATTAGCTTGATATTCTGGACTCTAAATTCTAAATTACAAATCCTAATATATATATATATATATATATAGATGGATATTTTATAAAGTACAAGTAATTTTTTTTTCTTATAAATGTGGTATGTTTTTACAAATTTTTTAGTCTCTGTGTATGAACTTATAATCTTCTTCTTATTATATATACCAATCGACGGGTACGTAAGATTACTTCAAAGATTTTTTAAGTTATCTTTTATATGAGATTATGTTAAAGAAGATTTTCAGATATCGGATCAAAGAGATATTTTCAGATAACCAACAAAAATACCAGACTAGAAAACAACTTAATTTTTTTTAAAATTGTTTAAGTAAACGAATGATATCCTTTCAACTGAGGCACCATATTTTGTTTTCCATTCATTAATACACTTATAAATATTGGACTAGAAAGATCCAATCTAAATAAAAGAAAGTCATGAATATAATGAAAGTATCGATGATTGAAAAGGAAAAATATGAGAATTGGATTATCTGTTATTAAGTTTGTTTGTGTTATTTTTCTATTGTGTTTCTATAATATATTAATTACTATTAATTTTAATATTTTAAATTATATTAAAAAATATTTAAGATGTTAACACAATGTATTTTTAATATTTAATAAAAAAAATCAATAAAAAATTTAGATTCAAAAAGTATATTAAATTTTGTGAAGCAATAATTGTAATGAATATAGAAGATGAATGAGGAAAAGACATTCGGACTCTAATAAATTGTAAACCACACATTGTTGCGTGGCTACCAAACAAAGAAGCCCTTCGTATTCGCCAATAACTCAGAACTTTGATTACTCATTCTTTCCACACAAACAAAAATGTTTCTATCAATCTTATGTGTCCACATTCACGTCAATCAAATAATTGCTTTATCGTTTTATATGGACAACATTTTTCAACAAGTTTCTTCTTATATATAATATTGAAAAAATAAAATAAAATAAAGTTGTTATAAATTAAAGTTATCTTATATATAATTAGAATAATAAATGACAAATTAAATTGTGCGTAAATTAAAATTTACAGAAGAATTATTTTACTTTGTTTTCTATTTTTTAAATTGTGTGGGAAGAAGGTTATTCAAACAAGATTTATGTTTGATTAGTGTAACATCATAATTTTAACCGTCTAAAACTAATAAAATAGGGTGTTTTAACATAGTTTCAAAATAGATAATTTAATATACAAAATATATTAATACAATCTTACAAAAGATATGACTATAAAAATATATCACTTATAAACTAAACTAATAAGCTCTATATTTAAACTGACCATTGCTAAAGTTCCTACTGAAACTTTTTCTTCAACCTAAAAGATGGATCTTCATCCTTCGGAGGTGCCTAAGAAACTGTAACCACATCTGCTTCCACCAAATAGGTGATCATCGCAGGAGAAAGACAAAGAAAACAAGACAAAAATACAGAAAAATGGTAAGTTAATGTAAAATAGGATTAAACATATGAACAGATAAACATGTAACTCGAGACTCAATTATCCGGATAGAAACACACACACACACACAAATCGGTAAGTTAATGTAAAACAGGATTAAACATATGAACAGATAAACATGTGACTTTAGACTCAATTATCCGGACACACACACTTTATAACACACACTTTATAACAATTTTATTTATACTAAAACCTTTTAATTTTAAAATAATTGAGTCTCACTATTTTTAAACTACCATCACTCCTAAAATGTCATTTTCTAGGGTTTCAAAATTAGACTAGTTTTTTCACGTACATTTTTACTAGAAATAAAAAAAATATGGAATGAGTTTTTTATTTATAAATTAAAATTATCTTATACAAAAATTAATTTGAATAATTCTATAAATTTATATTTTAAAAGTTAATTTATCAATTAGATACTTTCAATTTTTTTTTTGTGAGAAAATTTGTATGTAAGCAAAGACGTATTTTTATTATTAGAAACTAAAGTAGAAGTAAATATTTTATATTTTAAAACAATAGAAAAACTTATTTTAGATAGTTTTTAATTTTAAATATTAGATTTCCTTGATGGATTCTCAGAAGTAAACGTTTATTTTAAATTTGTATCTCAGGAGTTTTTTCCAATACCAGTTGGAGCACAAATATAGTCGCAAACTTTATTATATTTAAAGGAAGAAGATTATCAACCTTAATTTTCTCTTTAAATTTATATATTCTTATTATATTGAAAGAACTTATATACGTGTCACCTTTTTTTTTCTCTCTCACTACTCAGATCAGTCCCTTAATCAACATATTTCCCCTAGCATTATAAATGTAATAAACAAGATAAATAAAAGAAAGAATATGAATAAATAAAACTCGTCATTTCTTTTTAAATATAAGAATATATATAGATAGATATAGATATCTGCTGTTTAAATTTTTTTAATCTTGTTTACTAGATTAAAAATATATAGTTATTTACAACTCTTAATTTATTAAAATATAATTAAATTAATAATTATGATATATTTAAAAACTATTAAAATTTCATTATCTTATATTTTCTTAATTTTTCATTTCACTTCCTCAATAAAAAATATATACATGTCAGGTAGAATTCCATCATATACACTAAGATCAACCGGTGCGTATAGAAGCAACATTATGGGTATAATTCAAAAATTACCATAAGGAAGTAAGATTAAAATATTATTGGATCATAATTATTAGGTCTTCTAAAAGGTAAAAAACATAAAGGACATTATAAATTATAAATACAACATGTAGTATAAGTAAGACATTTAATATTTTGAACTATATGCATTTATTGTATCCCTTGAGACCGAATACTTATTTCAACGTCAGAGTGTCTGTTGTAGAACGATCGGACACCAAATCTACATTTAATCTCATGGTGACCACAATAAATGTAACGAGCAATGAGGTAGTGATAGAATAAGTAAAAGAACAATTAAACCATATAGTCATGATAAGAGAACTCAAGAGAGAGTTGGAAACCCTAAAAAAGAAAAGTGCAGAAGAATTGAATACCATTCGCAGAATACATACATGAGCAAAGAATAGATAACCCTAAGCAATCATTACTTAAGACCGCACAATGAGGCCGGCTAAACAAACCCATACAGTAAAAGTAGTAGCCCGAACAGTTCAAGAAAGTAGTTACAGAGCTAGTTCAGAATATTCACCCTTCACATCAACCTTGGCCAATGTGTTCTGACTTTGACATTCATTGACAACAAGAATTATGGAAATCCCCTACCAGGCCAATGTGTCCTGACTTGAAATTCATTTATAGAAAGAATTATGGAAATCCCCGCTAGACAATTGAAAAATATCGACCTTCAAAAAATATGATGATCTATTGTAAACATCATTCTTCCATGCTTGATCTTATTTAGTTATTATAGTATCTGGTTAGGTAAAGAAAACATCATGTTCTCATGCTTTATCTTATTCAGTAATTACATAATCTAGTTATGTAATTATGTGTTTGGATAAGGCAATTTAAGAGAGTAATTCATTTATTTGGAGAATTTGAATTTCTTTAAAGTAAAATGACTTGTTTGGATAAGGAAATTGAAATTGATGAATTTTAAGAACATATTTCAAAAAACTAAAATAATATAATTTAAAATTCATTCAAAAAATAAGGAAATTGAAATTCCACCAGTTGTGGAATTTTTCATTGGTCATGATGAAAAAAGGTCGGGGCTGTCTTGACCAAAATTTGGTTGGGACTGACTCGACCGAATTCAACTGGGACCAACTTGGTCAAATTAGGTCAAACCGAATTTCGATTGAGGCCAAATCGACTAAATTCAACCAAATTTTAGTCGAGGCAGACAAAGTTGAATTCGGTTGAAACCAATTTGATCGAAAGTAGTAGACTAAATAATTCAAAAGAAGTAATTACAAAACTAGTGCAAAGTATTCACCATTCACATCAACCTTGATCGATGTATCCTGACTCTCACATTCACAAAAATAATTATGAAAATCCCCTTACCAAAGAAATGAAAAGTATCCACCTTCAGAAAAAAAAATATGATGGATCTATTGCAAACATCATTCTTTCATGCTTGATCTTATTTAGTTATTATAGTATCTAGGTAAAGAAAACATCTCATGTTCCATGTTTTATCTTATTCAGTAATTACATAATTAAGTTATGTAAAGGAAATGTGGAGTGAACCTTAGATAGACTATAGCTTGAGAAAGACTATTTTTGCATGTTATTTCTTTTCTAAAGTATGTTATATTAAAAGCAAAACAAAGAAAAAAATAATCAGCTTACACAAGAATATGGAGAAAGTGCATGTGATTTTAGGTATAAATTCAAAGCAAAAGAAATGAGTTGATACCAAAGAGAATAAAGACAGAATGGAGAAACTTTCTTTGCTTGGAAGAATATACCAATTTGTACAAAAGAATTGGAAGCAACCACAATATTTAAGTTCTCTTCACATCAATATCCACATTTAAGTGCATGTGTTTAATAATTATCTTGCAGTTAGTGAAAGGTAAATTGGAACTTTTGTTTTCTTTTAAAGTTTAGTTAAGATTTAAGTCTATAATAAATTTAAATATTTTTAATTAATTTTGTACTAAACTTTTTTATGTACTGAGTACTTAAATTTTATACATCTTTTAATTGAATCTGTTTTTTAATTTTTTTTATTAGATGAATGATGCAATTGTCTATTTGTAAAATTTTAGAATTAATATAAAATAATATTACAATTAATATAAGACAAATCATTGTTTTAATTGAAAAAGTTAAATAATAAAGAATCATAGTTGTGAGTAATTACGTGAAAGTCGGTAAAAAGTAAATATACCATATTTCTAATTAAAACAATAAAAATTATTTATCGTTTTATATTAACAATAACATCATTTCATATAATTACAAAATTTCACATTTTATTACATAAAGACAACATGGTGAGTTACACTAATAATCATATTACTTAAAATGAAAAAAATTAAAAAGTAATATTTAATTAAAAAAATAATTTTTAATATAAATCATAAAATTTAATAGAAATAATTTTAAATATAACTTAAAACTTAACTCAATATCTTTTATATGAGGTATAATCCAATTTAATTAGATTGAGAGACTTTTTGAATTTATAGAGATATCTTTCTAAAAGAATCTCAAGTTTAGTACTTTTGTATCACACCATCTTAATCCACTTTGAACCTTAAATGAGTTCACATCTTTTAATCAAAATCTTTGATTGATAAAATTGAATTTTGTTCAAGTTAGATCAAATTATTATCAGCGTTAAAGGGTTTTTAAGTGTTTATTAAAGTTGAATATATAAAACTTGAAGGGTTTTTTTTGAGTGTTTATTAAAGTTGAATATATAAAACTCGAAATAGTATCCCTTTGTTAACGTAAAAGTCACTTAATATAAATTGAACACACTCTATTTAAATAACATTGTTTCTTAATTACTTAATAAATTTTAAGCTTTATTCAAGTAGAGTACAATTATTGCGACCAATACATTTCATTTTTTTTTATATTTAATAAATTGCAAGCAATAATATTTAAGATCACTCTTGTTGATGTAATACTCTTAATATACTATTAATTTTTTTTCTACTTTTTTAATTAATCAAACGACATGATGATTCAAAAATAATTGATATATATATATAATAACTTTTTATTACATTTCAAAACCAAACTCTATCTAATAACTCTTCTTTAATGAAAAAAAAAGAGTCTAAGATTTAAAAGAAGAAGAAAAAAGTGATTTGGACCTATTTTGTCTTTTAGCTTCACTAGTAATGGGTGTCACCTAAATTTGAATTGCGTGATAAGATAAGATTCCAACACTTTCTTCATTGGTGCCTTCATTTCGTGGCCTGGTTTTAGGTGGAGAATTTTTTTTTTTTTAAGTTAAAATTAATTTACAAAACAAATAAAAAATTAAATTTTAAAAATTCACATGATAAAATTTTTATAAGTTAATTCACACAGAAGATTTTTTAACTTTCTTTCTTGTAAAAGTTTTTTTTTTTTTTTTTATGAAAAATGGATAGAAAAGAAATCACACCTTGCATGAGTAATAATTGTCCTTCACTTCAATCATCACAAAAGATATATACAACTTCTCTTTCATTATGGTCAAATCTATGGTTTAAGCTGTCTAGTTTTTTCAACCTTTATGAACCAATCCAAAGTAACTTAGGTGTACTTTATGGTACATGGTTCTTTTCTTATAAATAAACAACTTTCGTTTAATTGATTTCATAACATATAATCTATTGAGTTTACAAATATTCATATAGCTCCAAAGGTTGCATCTTAATAACTTTGTGTCACATACCATATAATATATATAATTGTGTTTCATCCGTATAAATGGTAAAGGTAAGAAATATTATAATTTATTTTGAAACTTCATTTATCAAAATGATTTATAAAATAGTGAAAAATAGTAATGATCTTTAAAGATGATATTCAATTATTTTATTAATAAAAGTCATTATAAATTGAGATTTCTGTTAATCGAGTTTTATGTTACGAGAATTATCATCTTTCTAATTTTTTCTTTTATTTTTTTTTTACTTTTTTTCTAGATATTTGATTTCATCTTTTATTTATTTATAGATCATAGGACTCTTGGCAGCAAGGTGTATTTTTTTTTCCGATCACTTTGTCAAACAACGTAAATTCATTTTTTGTTTTTTTTTAGAATCTTCTTAGTTTTTGTAATGCATGTGTGAGGTTACTTAGGGGGTTTCCTGTGTTATCTTAAAGCTCTAGATGAATATATGTTCAATTACAATTATTAGGATATGATCAAATTGATTTGAGCCTTCTTTGTGTAGATATTGTCTTCTTCGTGATTATGAGTACTTAGAGAGATTGTGTTGTTGCTCACAAGTCAAGCAAGGAAAGCTAGTAAAAAATTTTATACCTGGTAATAAATTGTTTGACCTGTGTGTGTGAATTTCTAATGTTAATATGAGATTATTTTATTGTGAGTTGCTCGATTATGCTAATCTGTGATGAATGACATGATATGCTTGTAAAACATGTGGTATGAATTAATCTTATAATGCTACTTTGTGAAATTTAAAATTTTTGTATGTTAAATTGTGTTGGTAAATTATTTGAGTTATGATTAATCTTCTTATAATATTGTTTTTGGGTTGTTTTAGTATTGTTGTCTATGGAGCTGATTTGATTTGGCTATGATTGTCCAACTGGATCTATCTGATGGTTATTTTGAACTAAAATAAGGCATTTCAAATAAAGAAGGAACTAAAGTTGCATAGATAGTTAAGTTGAACAACTTATTCAAATCAAATTAGGAATTAAAACACTATATAACGTCAGATAGTACCATATAACCACTAGGTGCCACTCGTAGGACTGAAGTCAGTGAGCTCCAGGGCGATGGATGGTCCCCTAGTCGTGTTGGGCGCCAAGTATGAGATGCTAGGCGCCACCCTATTTTGGGTTGTGGGCTATCTTGGTAAAATTTTGATTCCTATATCGTAACTATTGGGTCAGACTGAAATTTTGTTAGATGGTTCTTGACATATGGTTCTTCATTTTGACCGGACTGAAATTTTGACATATGACTCTTCATTTTTATCGTTGAGATTGTCAATTAGAGGTATGTAGTTAGAGAAATATTTTTCACCATTTTGGTATCCATAATGGAAATATTGTACTTGAATGTTATCCTAATGTAATATTAAATAAATTATGAATTATTAACATGTAATTTAAAATAAATGATAGGTGATTTATGTTATGAGATGAGTTTTGATTTAGGTAAAACACATATGTATGACATGGTGTAATGATTTAATATTATAGGAGAATGTTAGTGATGTTTAAATGTTAAATGAGATGATGATACTTGATTGTGAAGTGATGAATGTGAAATGGCTTCCAAGGGAGAAAGCATTCCACTCTAGTGTAAGGTATTGAATAGGGACTCGGAGAAAATTATGCAGACTTTACAAGTTATTCTAACTCACATAGAGTAAGATAAGAAATTAGTGAGAGTCGGTGAATGTTCCTATGATGAAAATTGGTTTTAAATGGAACTTTTCTAACTGTCATAGGTGAACAAACCTTGTCATGTAGGAAGGTTGGGTAGAGCCTTGGTATTCGAAACAAAATTCTATTAGAATCCTTATGACATGTGCAAAATCTTTTATGTTTGATTCAATACACAAAATCCTCCGAGGGTAATTGTTGTAATTTATCCAGATAATGGTGTATGATTGAATGAAGTTAGTGTCTAAGTGTGATTGTTTATTTTAAGGTTTAATTAATCGTATAGTACCCAGTTTGGGGCTAGTGTGTCAAATAGATACCCGGTTTTAAAAAAGTGTCAATTGCATCCTAACTTTTGAAAATTGCTTCAATTAGGTCCCTTTCAGACAGAGTTGACTAACGCCGTTAGTCAACATGCCACGTGTCAATATGTGGTTTTTTTTTTAATTTTTTTGTTTAATTTTTAAATTTTTTAAATTTAAAAAAAATGTCACGTGTCAAGTCCCTGTGTATGACATGTGACATTGTCAGTGCCACGTGGCATTGCAATGCCACGTGTCAGTATCATTATCAGATGTCATAATGTTGATTTCGATTTAGTCCCCATTTATGTTTTTTCGTTTCAATTTAGTGCCTACTTATGTGTATTTGATTCAATTTTGACCTAATATTTTTTAATAATTAAAATATTTTTTTATAAAATTAAAAGTAATTAAGTATAAAAGTTTTACAAAAATTAAGTATTTGATATTTATATTAAAATTTAGTGGTAAAAGTCATTTTTAATAAAAAAAATTAGTATAACATTCATACCAATAGAAATTTTGATTTAAAATTAGTAAGAGACAATATTGTTCTATTTAAAAAATAAAATAAAAATTAACAAAACATGAGTACTTAATAAAAAAGTAATTAATAAAGTAATATGTTAAAAAGTTGTTTTTAATAAAAAATATTAGTATAACATTTATACAAATAATAAATTTGGTCTAAAATTAAGAGAAACATTATAAATATTAGTACTTAATTTTGTAAAAAAATTTATACTTAATTATTTTTAATCTTATAAAAAATGGATTACAAAAATATTTTAATTATTAAAAAAAAATTGGGACAAAATTGAATCAGATACACATACTTAGGTACTAAATTGAAACAAAAGACATATATGGGGACTAAATCGAAATCAATACAATGACATCTAATAGTGACACTGACACGTGGCATTACAATACCACGTGACACTGACAATGCTACGTGTCATACACAGGGACTTGACACGTGGCATTTTTCATTTTTTTTTTTTTTTAAATTTAAAAATTTTTAAAAAATTTTAAAAAATTGTTTTAAAAAAATAAAAAAAACCATGACACGTAGCACGTTGACTAACGACGTTAGTCAACTCTGTCTGAAAGGGACCTAATTGAAGCAATTTTCAAAAGTTAGGATGCAATTGACACTTTTTTAAAACCGGATACCTATTTGACACATTAGCCCCAAATTAGGTACTATACATTAATTAAACCTTATTTTAATCATTTTTTAACTATTTATAATTATTTTCCTTTTTAAACATACTAGCATACCTGCTTGCTCTGTTGGTTGTAATTTATCTACCTGATAATGATCATATGTTAAAGAAAATGATCAGTTGTTCACCCGTTTTAGTTGTAACGTTAGCTTGTTGATTGAATTTATTTCAACGTGTATATTAACTATATGGTAAAAAAAAAACATCTTTTATACTTCTACGATAAAAAAAAAAAAAACTTAGTTAATGCCTTATTTTCTTTATTAAGATTTCGTTACTTATATTAGTTTATTATATTCAATTTGTTCATAAATGTTGACAAATATACTTTGTCAATAAATGATTCATATATGATTTAAAGTTTAAATTGTAGTTGCATATGGAGTAATGGTATGATTAATTACTTATTTTTTTAATTATTATGTTTTTTCTAATTGAAGAAATACTCATTTAAGCTATTAATAATCTTATGGTAAAAAAAATTGTAAAAATCACTTAAACTAAACTACCAAAACATTGGTTTCATTTTATTTTATTAAATTAAAATTGAATCACATATAACTTTGATATTTGATTCATTATAGCACTCACCAATATATACATGGCATGGTCCACATGTCCACCAATTCTAAATGACAACCACTCCTTTCATGATAAAATTATTTTTCTTTTTCTGAATTTCCAATATGTGAGAAAATTTTTATTTTCTAAAGAAAACCAATGATTAATCTAATTGTTTAAATTCGTAGAGCTCGAGGATACCCTTAGAACTTTTTTAGGAGAGGACATATAAAAAAAATAATAGTCAAATAAAAAATAAAAGTTACTTTCTTTCTTAGATTAAACCTTTTACTCTTCAATCAATCAAATTATTTAAAATTAAAAAACTGTATTTCCTCTTTATTTAAAACTACACAAACCAATAACTGCTTTAAAAGACCATTTCCGTCTCTCTTCAAAAATGTGAAATGCAAAACATTCAAATGCATATCCAAATTCACGAACTAACTCTTCCATTAAAAAAAGAAAACCTTGAGTAATTTATGTAGATTTTTTTATAATTGTTAAAAACATAATATTAGAACTTTTTGGAAGACATGTTTAATACTTTAAGAAATTTATAACATGCAAAAACACATTTTTTAATTAAAATTAGAGGATTTAGAAAAAATATCATTGGTGTAATAAAAACAGTTAACATTTAACCGTATTTGATAAAAAATTCGTTTCTTGATTACTTATTAATGAGAACAGAGGGAATTAAACGAAATGTTACGAAAACTTGAAAAAAAAAAAACATAAATGCGTTTGAAAATCTTAGTGAAAAAATGAATGCAGCAAGGGTTAATGAACAGGAGAGAATAAATATTGAAATTAATACCTTAAATAAGAGATTAAAAACAAAATCATTTCCAATTTTTTTATAAAATTCTTATATTTGGTAAGGAAACACAAACCTATTTTTAAGTATATATATATATATATATATATATATATATATATCTATATAATCAGATAAACATTTAAAATTTATTATCAGTCAGCATACGAAAAACTATACATTTCGGTGTAAAGATTTTTTTTTTAATTTATCTCGTGAGTAAATTTAAAAGAAAAAGTAAAGTTATATTATTATATTAATACTCTGTTTTACTTATTAATAATATATTATAAAAAAAATTAAAAAGTTTTAAACGAGTCATCTAAGAAAAATAGTTTAGAAAATAAAGTCTTTATTTTTTTTAAAACTGTACCAAAGTTTGAAATATAATATTAAAAATTATAATAATCTTTGAATTTATTCTATGGATGATATTTTTAATATATTTATTACTAAATAGTGATTAAAGTTTACGAGTTCAAATTATGGGATGATACATATATTCCGAACGGACATAATTTATTATATATTATAGTAATAAAATAAAATAAAATAAAAATATAGAAATGAGTATAAATTGTATGAGATTTTGGATTAATGTTGTGTTTGAATTGGGGTGTAGGTTTGGGAGAGTAGATTTGTGATGATTTGAGTTGATTTTTAGGTAAAAGTAAAGTTGTTTGGATTAAGGAAAATATAATATGATTTGAGTGGATATGAGTGAAAAATTTATGAAAGTTTGTGTATGATGTGATTGATAAAATTTAATATTAAAATTTTTAATAGAGTAAATTGTATGATTACCATTTTAATGTAAATAGAAGAAATGATATTAAAATAAAATTAAAAATGTTATTTAAAATTAGAAAAATATAATTTATTGATATTATCATTAATAACTTAAAATAAATTATTATTATTCTCAATTGTAACATCCCAAATTTAACAGTTTAAAAACTAATAAAATAGGATTGTTTCACTATAGGAGTCAAAATAGAAGATCTAGTGTATAAAGTATATTAATACAGTCTTAAAAAAGATAAGACTATAAAAGTATAACATTTATACTAATCAACTAAAACCTAATTCTAATTCTAAGTAGAACCACTCACTTACAACAGCTTCCACAGAAACCTTCCACCATCCTAAAAGATGGCTCCTCATTTTCCAGAGGTGCCTCTGATACTAACCACATCTGCTCCCACCAAATAGGCGATCATCGCAAAAGAAAGACAAACAACACAAAAACACAAAAGAAGGGTAAACTAATGTACGTATTTATATTTAAATCATGCCAAATACTTACAATCATGTTATAAACACATAACTCTAATATATAATCACACAAGCAGTTGACACTAAACTCAATTATCCAGATACATGCATTTGACATTGGATCCCCTAGCGGCCTGCACCTGCGGATGGTTCCCAAACTCTGCAGAGTTTGACCTCAAGGGGTTATTAGCCAACCATCAACAAGGTAAATCCTCTTCGTGCTTAAGACTTGATTGAGTCCAGTGGCTAAGATCTCCTTCATCTCTACACCACGTAATCTACTCTACTCTACTAGAGTGTTAGTAGTTATTAGAGAAAGGATACCAATCCAATACTAAATCCTTATGCCGATGCATACACTAAAACCTCCACAAAATTTCTACTGAAATTCTTTAAACATCATAACTTTGCATGCTCACACAACATTTTATACATATTTATCATCTTATATACCCATAATAACATTTTTTTTATCTCAATTCATAGCAATAAAGACTATAGAATCCAGTTCAAGTATACATAGAACATCCAAAGTAACCAAAACAACAAAAACACGAAAAATAGAGCAATTGGCACTACACATGAAATACATCCAAATAGTGAAAACCATTTCTCTAACCACAAACTTCAAAACAAAGATCTCATCGGTCAAAATGAAGATTTACGTGTCTAGGACTAGTTGTCAAAATTTTAGCTTAATCCGACGGTTAACAAAGCGAGAATCTTCATTTTACCAATAAGACGTAGTATTGAAAATTGGGTAGCGCTCAACACTAGAAAGCGGCGCCCAACTCTGATCAATTCGCAAAACCAACGCTCAACGCCAATCGATTCGCAAAAACGAACGCTTAGCGTTGCCACGTGAGGCTTAACATTGTATCAAATATCAACAACATCAAATAAAGGTTTTAGAGCAATCTAGACTTGTTTCATTACTCCAATTGGTATTGCTACTATAGACAGTGGTCAAAAAGAGTTTTAAATTATAGTAGGTCGCACTAATTAGATTCATGATCCAACAACTCCATCTTTCTCAAATACACTCAATTCAAACAATACAATCAATTTCAATTCAATTAAAAGATCAACATACCACAATCACAAGCATATCAGATACTTCACAATCATACAAACTTCACAATCATACAAGATATGACTCACTAACTCTAAAAGTTATTAGCTTCCCTTACCTATTATTGTGCTTAAGTCGCTCTATAAATGTCAAACGCCTCTAACTCCATAGGATGCTCTATCTACACATAGAAACATCATAATAACGATCAAGACATACCGTTATGATCACTGATCAGCAGAGACTCATATTGATGATTAAATCAATGCATACAAGCGGAAAAGACTCACATACGACAAAAAACAGAAATAGACCAAAAAGATAGCGAAAAATAACTTACGCGGGTAGAGAATCTAATCGGTCCAACTTGAAGAGCTTGCCGAGATGATCAATTTTACGGTCTCGGTTCTTCAATCAGACGACTAGGAAGACATAACTTCGAAAGAGAAGTCAAAGAACTCTAGAGAAGTGATTTTTAAAGAGATAGTGTGTTTTAAAATAATAAAATTCTTTCAGAACAATTATATTTATATTAAAACCTTTTAATATTGAAATAATTGAGTTTTGCTGTTGTTAAACCTCTATCACTTCTAAACTGTCATTTTCTAGAATTTCAGGTCAATGATAATTTAAAATAATTTATAATATAGAATATTTAATTTATATCTCTACATTTATTTAAATTTATTTTATTTAATATAATTAATTTATTTACAAAAGATATTTACCTTGAACAATAATAATAAAAATATATAATACTAATTATTATAATAACTACAATTATAATTATTATTAATATTTTAAAAAATAGTAATTAAATATATATGTGTAATTATTATTATATATATAACGATTATTATATATATATATATTATCTTTTATAATATATTCTATCATTACATACATATAATATATATTTATATATAATATTATTGTATATCTATATATAAAACAAATAATTTATATATATATATATATATATATATATATATATATATATATATTTATATATAATAAAAAATAATATATATAAATAAATTAAATAAGGACAACTTAATGTGATGAATTGTCTTTTTTATATATTTTTCTATTTTAAAAATATTAAAATCTATAACTCATAAAAATCTATGGACTCAAATAAACGTAAATTAATAAAATCAAACATGTCTATAATTCACTTTACAATTGGCATTCACATGAAAATTACTACTCTTGCCGATCCAAATACAACATAAATTCGGCAGTGAAGAGCTTATCTTAACACGTGTCATCAACATGGTCCCAATCAATTCAGCGTTGAGAGGTCCCAATTTTCATTTCTCATCGTCAACAATAAGGTGACCCCTTTAACCAGGTTCTTCAATTTTCAACTTGCAAATGAAAAGTTCCAAACTTTACCCTCCAATCACACTTAAACTGTAACCCAGTTTTCTTTCACTGTAAGCACCCCTAATCACTCTTCAATTTTCCCTTCTCTACAAAAGGGGTGTGTCACTTTCTCTCTTCTCAATTGGGGTGTGACAGTTTCTTGACTTTTCTTTCTTTTCTGTCATCTATGTTTTTGCATTGTGCGCTTGAGTTACATGTTGGTTGGTGTTCCGATTCAGTCTCAGATTTAAGGGCTCGTACCTCCAAAACCAGATTTTCATGGCTGCCAAGAAGGCATGTGAGTCATTCTCAAAGTCTTTGATTGAGGAAGTGCATAGATGGGGTTGCTTGAAGCAGACAGGGGTAAGTCTGAGGTACATGATGGAGTTTGGGTCCAAACCCGTTAACAAGAATTTGTTGATTTCTGCTCAGTTTCTTCACAAAGAGCTAGCCATTAGAATTGCCAGAAGAGCTATTGAGCTTGAGAATCTTCCCTATGGTTTGTCTCAAAAGCCTGCTATTTTGAAGGTAAACTTTTTTCTCTACGTTCAGAATTATGGCTTCTTGTTAGTTCTGTGCTGTACTTTTTTCTCATCTATGGTGTTCCTGGTTCTGTTTTCTTTGGTTTTGGGGGATAATTATCATTATTTGGTCTTATCTGGTTATAGGGAAGAGAGTTTTTTTTTTTTTTTTTTTTTTTTTTTTTTTTTATGTTTTTTTTTTTTTTTTTTGTCTTATAGTTATTCTAGTGTTTTGTTTGTTTTTCTTGGCTGCAGTAATATTGAGCATTTATTGAGATTTAAGAGATTGACTAACTTTTGAAAACTAGTTTTTTTTTTTAAATATAATATAATTTGTAATCAGCATTAGCATGAAGAAGTAGATTCTTGTCTAAGGGAGAGGTCCAGAGTGTCATGTTTGTGGATAATCTTGCCGTGTCAAAACCATCTTTGCAGTTTGTATGGAATAAAAGCATGTGAAGTTTTGTATTGTTTCCACGGCTCAATTATTTATTCTGTTTTATATTTGTTTAATGAAAATCTGTAAACAAAAGACTGAACATATTTGGTGGAGGCCAGGAGTAGTTTATACCTCTGGAACACTGCTACAAATGGCTCAAAATTTCAACACTGCTCTACCGAGATTATATTTAAAAGACTGAGAAAGGAACTTCTAAAAAATTGTTCAGAGGTTCAAATATCTTGTTATGAACCAACTAATTGAAAAATGTAAGGCTTTTTGGCTGATTGATTCCGATTTATGCTTTAAAATCTGATATGAACATTTTATCTCCCAATTAGCTACAAAGGGTCTATGGTTTAGTCACTATAATAAGACAACATTGTTTTATTTCTGGAAGAGTAACAGTCTTGTGATTCATCAACCAAAATGGAAAAACTTGTCTGATATTAAATTCACGTATTCTTGACAGTGGCTGTTATTACCATTACTCCTTGAGGTTGAGCTTCTGTTTTAGAACATGATAGTGTTAGTTTATGATCTGTGCTTTGTCTTAGCAACATTAGAGAGAAGGACTCCATAAAAACTGAGTTAACGTTTTGTAAATGTTTTTATTGATCTTTTGTGCTAATTTTTTATGATTTTAGGTTAGGGATTGGTATCTGGATTCATTCCGTGATCTCAGAGCCTTCCCTGATATCAAGAATATGAACGATGAAAGGGAGTTCACTGAAATGATCAAGGCCATCAAAGTGAGACACAACAATGTGGTTCCCACAATGGCCTTGGGTGTTCAGCAATTGAAGAAAGGTATGGATCCAAAGATTGTTTATGAAGATCTTGTCGAGATTCACCAGTTCCTTGATCGTTTTTACATGTCAAGAATTGGGATCCGTATGCTTATCGGTTAGTTCAGCACCTTACAAGACTATGCAGTTTTTTTGCTACTGTTTTTCCATTTAAATCTTTATAGTGTAGGCTTAAATCCTATTCTTATTGTATACATTTTTCACTTTTTGTGTGATTTAGGTCAGCATGTTGAGTTGCACAATCCCAATCCTCCACCCTTTGTGGTTGGTTATATACACACAAAAATGTCTCCTGTGGAGGTTGCGATGAATGCCAGTGAGGATGCTCGTTCTATATGTTGTCGTGAATATGGAAGTGCACCTGATGTTCAAATTTATGGAGATCCTGATTTTACTTTTCCGTGAGTTATTAGCTATTTGTTTTTCTGACTTTCATTTTCAAAACTTTTACACACTTATAAGGATTTTGTGATCATAGTTAAGAAACTGTCTTTTCTCTTTCTATTTATAAGTGTTGTATGTTTCCACTATAGGTATGTTCCAGCTCACTTACATCTTATGGTATTTGAGTTGGTTAAGAACTCGCTGCGTGCTGTCCAAGAACGTTTCATGGATTCTGATAAAGTTGCACCCCCCATTAGAATCATAGTTGCTGATGGGATAGAGGATGTTACAATAAAGGTGCTCGGTTAAATTCACTGTGCAGTTTACAGTTTTTGAGTGATCTTTTGTTCTTTTGGTAGGATGTTACCATAAAGATGGTTTTTTAAAGCAGTTAGTCTTTATGGCATCATTTCAGGTCTCAGATGAGGGAGGTGGAATTCCAAGAAGTGGTTTACCTAAAATTTTTACATATCTGTATAGTACAGCCAAAAATCCATTGGATGAGCATTCAGATCTTGGAATAGGTGAGAATGTGACAATGGCTGGATATGGATATGGACTTCCTATTAGTCGCTTATATGCTCGATATTTTGGAGGTGATCTTCAAATGATATCTATGGAAGGATATGGTGAGTTTGTTTCTTTTGCACTGGTTTTTCTGCACTTTTCTCTAATTCTACTACTTTGCCACTTGAAGACTTATCCACATTTTGTGTATTTTCTGCTTACTTTCTATGTCCTTGATATCCATTTGAACTTCTATAATGATATACTGAAGTATCAAGTAGATATTGGTCATTAGGGTGGTCTTTTTATTTTCTAAAGCCTAATGAGCACCTCAATACCACCTTAGAAGTATCTTTTAGTGCTGATTTGTTGTTATATCTTTCTCTAAAGTGCTCCTCTGTACTATTTAGTTGTCCTTGTTCGAAAATCAACAATCTCTAAATCCTGATTACTTAATTGTTTGTTCACAGGGACTGATGCATATCTCCATTTGTCTCGTTTGGGAGATTCACAAGAACCTTTGCCTTGAAAGCTCTTTTCAATCAGAGTTACCTTCAGTAACATCTTGTGCTTGTAAAAACACCATTGTTTGTGTCAAAAGGGGCTATTTGCAGTCAAATTTTTAAATGTTTTAATAATTTGACAAAATTTCTTGTAAATCATTTGACAAGATTGTGCTTGGTAATTGCCCCTTCTTTACCTTAGGATCCAGCTTTGAAAAAAATGTCTTTTCTTTTCTAGATGAAAATTGAATATGCGTTTTATCTTAAAGAATCAATGCATGTGGATGAAGATTAAAGGTGAAGAAAAATGGGCCATTTTTTGTGTGGTCCAATAGCAATCCAAATAAATTGCATCTTGTTCCCTCCAGTGCAGGACCTTGTGGGTCACTATCAGGCAAACAGAGTCATCCCAACATGATAAGTCCAATTATTCACTATTACTATGATTGCATTTGGTAACATGGGACTGTTAAAAATGCATTTTGCAAAGCAAAATCATCTAAATAATCAGAAAAAGCTAAGAAGAATGTTGCTGCAATAATGATATTTGTGACTGAGATATTATAAGTCACTTTAGTTCTTTCTTTTAAAAATTAATTTTATGAGAGGTTCACTTTATTTTTTTGGTACCAAATGATGGTGAGAAATGAAATAGAAAATAGGTTAAAATGTAATTTTGATTTGTTTTATTCTTTGTTTTCAAGTTTAAAAGGTTTCACACAGCTCAGATACCAAAATAGTTACATCAGAACACCATACAATTTTAGAACACAACTCGTATCAACTGTCATACAAAAAATTAACTAATACGTGATTTATGTATATTAAAATAAGTGTGATCTGTGTTGCATGGAGTTTATATTATCCAACCACTCTTAAATGTTAGAAACTTGCAAGTCTATATATTATCTAACCACTGAATTTATTTTTTTTGTAAAGTGAAACTTGTCTTTAAAAGAAAATCTTGTTTTACCCTCTAATCTTTCTTTTGAATTTCATTATTATTTTATCTTTATTCTCTTGTTGAAAAAATAAGGATTTTAATGTAATTTTAGATCTCCTATATGATTAAAGATAAATATTAGCAATACTAAGACATATGACTTGTCCATTGTATTATCATAATCTTGCTAAATAACAAATTACTAGGTCTTATGCATCCATAAAATATTGTATCACACTGTTGATGAAAAAAAAAAATGCTATCACTTATTCACAACCCACTCACTTTTTTACTTGGTCATTGAAGTTTTCACTCACCTTTTTACTTGGTCATTGAAGTTTAAGGTATTAAGTGAGGGATGATAGGTAGATTGAGCTTTGAGAACATGTTTCGACTTACGACATTACCAACTTCCTTTATCAATAATGAATGATAAGTAAAATTCAAAATTAGGTAAAAGAAAAAAATTGAAAGAAACCTATAAACATACATTGAACGGCAGAATCAGATATCTAAATATTGATATGATCACGGTATTGATTCAGAAAAATCAGAACAAGCAACTTGAATCAATTTCAACAAAAGATTTAACACTATGGCACAGATTCAAACGAGACGAAATCAAAACATCTGAAGAAGAAAAACTAAAGATAAAGAAAAGTGACACTTATCTCAACGCGGTCCAAATGAAAATTTCTTTTTTGGAGGTCTTTTGAAAATATTCATAGAAATGTTCAAGCATGCGTCAGTGTCTTTCACCCATGAATCCGCTAAATTAATAAGCAACTATTGATATGGTACCAGATGAAAAATTAATAACATTGAATATTCATCCGAGATCCTACCTTTCGTTTTAATGGTAAATATAGACAAAACAAATCTTATATTTCCTACGTTGTACAGTGTCAGATTTTATCTTACAATAACATCGATGGGTATATATGACTATTAGAACGATCCAAAATGATTGCGCTCCAAAATATGAAATAAATGACTTTACGCACATCTTCATTTTTCACTGCAAAATAATAAGCACGGGTTCACGATTCGCAACCAGGTGACCAGATAATTATTCTTCCGAAATGAGAACCATGTAACTTAATTACTCGCTCAAATCATCATCAAAATAATTCAGATCAGACTCATCATCAGTTGCAGCATCCATGTTACCATGATCTACATCCGGTGAACCTACAGCTAAATCAGCCATAGTCACCAGCTCAAGGGATCCCTTCAGAGACCTACCACCTCCATCATCGTAATCTATTGAATCATTTTCATATTCATCATCTACTTCAGCTCCAAGAAGAATATTCTACAAAACAAGAAAAACAAATACTCCTCTGTGCTTCAGTGCTAAAGAGCATAGTTCACAAGTTCAAAAAACACAGAAATCAAAGATTACCTTATCAACATCAGAGCTTTGTACATTATCATCTATTATCCAATCATCAAGTAAATGAGCTTGCAGAACACTGTCAAGAGAGGACAATTTTGAGTCCCTGGACCTTTTTCTTAGTTGGCTTTCTCGAAGTCGCAAATTGTAGTGAACATATATAACGTCATTCAATTTCTTCTGAGATAAACGATTTTGTCTTTTGGAATGTATCTGATCATATATACTCCAATCATGCTCACATGCAAAGGACGAGCAGGTCTGACTTAATATCCGTACAGCTATTCTTTGCAACTCTAAGCAACTTATTCCATGTTGTTGCCACCAAGCAGCTAGTAAGGTTAAAAAAGGAAACGAAAATAATCAATTCAAACTGAAGCAGAAATGCACCTCCAAAAAAGTTAATCATCGTACTAATGATTTAACAGCAACATAGCAGTTACCAGGTTCTAGACCAGTTCTTGTGCTAATTGCCAATTCAGTTCCAAAGTCATCTTGTGCAGAATTATAATGAGCTATCTGGAAATGACATCACTTTGAAGCACACAGAATATATATCTAACAACTTGGTACCAAATAGAAATTAGTAGTCATTAAGAACACATTACCTGCATTGATGCAGATATCCGTCTCATATTATCTGACTCCAGCCGAACAATGCATTCATTGAGCCCTCGTACTACCTCAGAATGCTATAGTCATATCAAACAGACACTTCAGGAGAAAACTTAAATAAAATTTGATAATAATCAATCACTGGGAAATACTCAATATTCTTACATACCGGCACAAAATCCTGACGATATCTGTATGATGGGTTTAAGAAGTAAGCAGCCAAGTAAAGAGGGTGACAGAACAGAGAGTTCCAATGACTATCTATCACCTTCCAGAAGGGTTCATATTTACGTGCATCATCACCATGAACAGATTTGATTGCAAGTTTTGCCCTGTACATATCGTTATATATAAATGGCATTGACAAGCTCTCACCACTATAAAGTTTTTTGAGTACTTGCAATATCGGATCTATTGACTTCCTAACGTACTGCATTTTCTTCCAAAATGTGACATTCAAAACAATTTTTTCCACCTCTTTCCCCTCGTTGGAGCTGGAGAATCTGGACAAAATCCATTTATTGGAAAGAAACATTCTTCTGAGACCAACTCTATGATCTAACAAGTTATGTAGTGTAGCAAAGCTAGAGGCAAACTGGGTAGTAGTTGGTTTTAGAAGTTCCTGCCCCTCGGTAAACTCACTTTTCATAAGATTTAACAACCATATTTGATTGTAAATTAGTTTTGTAATTTTCTGACCCTTTTCCATGCACTCTTCCACACATCTTATTTTCAAAAAATCTTCAAGCATTCGATTAATACAGTAAGTGGCACAAGGGGTCCAGAACAAATTCCTTCTCTTCTCTTCAAGCATTTTTCCAGCAGCTTTATAGTTAGGAGTATTTTCAGTTATTACCTACATCAAAAGTATAGGAGAAACAATGATTAGTAACAGCTTCAAGGCGAAATTTATGATGAATGAGGATGCCACAATATTAGAAATAACATTTTACCTGCACTACATTTTCCTCACCTACTTCTTCCACTACTTTGTCCAGAAGCTTAAATAAATTTGGTGCATCTTCTATTACATTAGTTGCATCAACTGAAGAAACAAAGTATACACCATGAGGACACGAAATCAGAAAGTTAATGGTTGTCCTACCCTGTGTATCTATCCAACTATCTGCCATTATAGAGCAACCAGTAACTGCCCAGGAAGCCTTGTATTCAACAAGGTAACTTTTAATAGAATTGATTTCCTCCTGCAAAAAGCGGCCAGACATTAGTTGGCTTGGTTGGCATACCAGTCCTGGTCCATATTGACCAACCATTTCCAGCATTTTATGAAAATATAGAGAGTCTGCAGCCTGTATAGGAATCCCTGCATGGTAAAAGAACTTGCAAATTGAAGAAATAACTTCCTTCCGTAATTTCTTAGTGGGCCCTGTCTTAACTTTTATTTGTTTGTAAGTTTGAGAAGTCTGATTCTTGGGCAATTTCAGGTAAATATTATCCAATCTTGATCTTCTCAATAATGGTTCTGGACCAGTACTGGGTGGCATTCCCTTGAAGGTCTTCATTACATCTTTAGAGAATCTCTTATCAACATCCATCAAAGTTTCTTTGTTCATATGATGCAAAGCATCATCTACTTGTTCAAACTCATCATCATCATTATCGGACTTTGCATAGAAAGGCATCAATTCCTTAGCCTCAGGTCGCCTAAGTCTCCTCCCAGTACGATGCCATTTCATATTCTCTTTTATTTTCTGATAAACTTCTTCTGGAGCATTTTTACAAGGTGCTACCTCTCCAGGAATTCTAGCCAAATGTTGTTTAAACCGATTTATACCACCACTAACAATTTTCTCACAGTAATTACACTTAACTTTCTTCTTTCTCTCGTCTTGAGCAACACCATGTTCCCACCCTGGGTCAACATATCCTAAGGAGCGAAGAGGAGTCAAATTTACAGATACATTTCGATCATCCATCAATTGCTTACCTTTGCTTCTACTCCCAACTTGCTCTTCTTCATCTTCATCATCATTTGAGTGAAAATTCATGTATGCTTGTGCATCAACTTGCTTTTGTTTTTTATGGGAACGACAGCCTTCCAGATTTTCCTTCATTTTTAGGTAGACTTCATCAGGAGCCTTTTCACAGTATGTTACTTCCCCAGAAACCCGAGCTAAATGCTGCTTTAATCTGTATATCCCACCACTAACAATTTTGCCACAGTAATTGCATCTAACCTTCTTTTTCCGCTCGTCTTGGGCTATGCCATGATCCCAACCAGGATCAACAAATCCGGTAGAACGTATTGGAGCCATTATGTCCAAAACAGAGCAATTATAATGCCACTCACATATGCATTGGTGCTGAATACAAGGCAAATAAAACTTTCAAATTACAAGACAAGCAATCTGAGAGCCTTCCCTGTCGCAGCAACAATGATGTAAGTAACAGTGTGCCCTGATCTCAATGCAATGCTGTACGAAAATAAAAGAAATAAAATAAGAAAAGAATAAATATGATATAGACAAGAAGGATTAGAAATCAGATATAAATAAAAGGAAGGAATAGGTGGAAGAAATGCGGGGCCTAAATCATTTAAATAATCAAACTCAAGATTTTTAGATGATATATGAAAGAAATTTTGAATCAGAACATACCATCAAACAATAGAAAGGGAAAATTTACATAAAATAATCTTAATGACTTCATGTGTAAATAGAAGCACGTTTTTAGTCCACCACCTCAAGATAGCTTATATCCTTACAGTTTTATGGATTAACTAAACCCCTTGGACCAACCTTAGTATATATTGGATTAGCTTATTTCGGGGAAATAACTTTTATTGGTAGATTGTTGAGAGCTTTCGAAAGAAAAAAGTGTTTATTTCTCCAACATTAATATTTCTAAAACATGCTAAGTTATTTGGATTAACTATAAGATTAAATTTATTCAAATCTATGTGAGCAAATGCTGAATGGTGAGAAAGTTATACTAAGAAATAAGACTGGGATACAGAATAATGTCCACGCCTGTCATACTAAGAAGATTTGGAACTTCTGTCTACACTTCATGTTAGAAGAACTCTGCTACATGCTAACTAGCTTCTCATAAAGAACTTCTGAGATAAAATATTGAAGGTATGAATTGAGAAGAGTGAACCATTAGACACTTGTCAAGTATAATGACTAGAACTAAATATATCTGGTGCAATCATGAGACAATTTTAGCATTAATGCCATCAAATCTTATCTAACAATTGCTGACTAACTAGCATTTTTTTCTTATATATATTTACGTATCATATACATCAACCATTTTAAATTATCGGTGCTTCATTATTTAGTACATCATGATCAGAAAATGTTATCCAGGGGGTCACGCAACAGAGGATGCTTGAAGATCGGAGCAAAGACAGCATTCCGACATACATGCACCTATAGAAGCCAGGAGAGAAAAGCCGATAAAGCCAATGTGAGAAGGGTAATTTGAAAGAAACGTTGATACATTTTCCTACATTGAATAAAGTCAACAATTAGCAATACTTTTCAGTAAGTACAGAGGCAGCCTTTTAATGAAAACCAAGGGCAAATATTGGATACCAGTGTTATGCAACTTTGTGTAGGATCAAGCCTAGACACAAAAGACTACTTTCAACCTATAGTGGAAGCGAGAAGCAGACAGACTCGCCCTTGACAAAGTTCTCCATAAACTAGCAAAAGTTTAAGTGAAGTGAGAAGCGGATTCATCATAAACAGAGCTCCTACTAACTAGCAATAGATTTTTTTTTTTTTTGAAAATCATTTCTCATTCTTAAAATTTCAATCAAGACTGCCTTTTATAAAGGTCTAAAGATATCCCTAACCGCTATCCCAACTGATAAATACAAATAAAGATATTGATAACGGATAGGACCATGCCATGACTAACAATTATCCTGATTGATAAAATAAAGAGATCCCTACTTAATAGGATCATAGATTTACATCTAAAAGTTGTCCTAATTAATAAAATAAGGATCGAAATCTAGATCTTATTAAAATAGGAAAAAAATAAAGACACAAGGTAATCATAATTAGTGGTCCACATCACTATGAGCACCATCAATTCCATTAGTTACAACACATCCTACATGATCATAAAATGCATTGTAGAACAAACAAATGTACATTGTACAGCATTCAATACAACAGTAAGACTTAGAAACAATTACATAATAATCTTTTAAAGAGTGCCGGATTGAAATGTTCTGTTGATGCAGGGATGGGATAGCACTGAGGGATAATTCACTGAAGCCACATTATATGAACAATCCAAAAGTGTCCATTTGGGCTGACCAGCATGTAGATTCAACGGTTCAATCCTCACATCTACGTGCTCTATAACACACCCAACAAAAAGGCCATTTCAGCTCGAAGAAATTCTTCAGTCTACCTGTCTTTTCTGCCTCTAATTTTACTACCCAGTGAGAGAACAAGACGAGATACATTTGGAACTTATGTGGATTAAATAAATCAAAAAACTGACCCTGATTGCATCTAACATAGCATCTGATATAGTTCCTAGTTCCTGTTCCCTAAAAACTGTTGTCAATTCTTTAAACTATTTTAACAATCAACAACTAGGTATGTGAAAGTTTTCAGCTTGGCATAAACAATTGCAGGCAAAACTCATGACAATTTATCAGTGTTTACCACACTCAGATACAAGTCCCTCTTATGTATCCCCATTTGTAATACACACTACCCTGCAACATCCATCCTCTTTTGTTAATTCACAAACCACTCATTCACCACTGGCCAAAGAGGACACAATATGCTCCCCATACTATAAGTTTTCATCCTTCACAATCTAACCATAGTACAATCACGAAGCTAAATTGAAAGAATTCACATACCTTCGAAGAAAACTCAATCCACTTAAACACTTAGGGCTTGCATAAACCTCAAAATCACAATGTCCTTTTATTTGTTTATTTTTTGTTGAATCGCGTATATATATCACAATAATCGCCTATACCACGAAACCCTAAGTGAAAACGAAGGTGCAATACATAAACGAATCGCATAAAGAAGATAGAAGAGAAAAAACCTCAATGAAAGGTAGACGATCTAAATCAGAGTTGAACCACCGGCCGCGAAAGGACTTGCCGGCGGCGGGATCATTCCGCCTTAGGAGGCTATAGGAAATCGCTTCGGAATCGCGAGTCGCGAGTGGATAGACTCTCAACTCGACCCGGCCGCGTTATACCGAATTTTTATTTTTGTCTTCAGAATATAGATTATTATGATTATTATTATTACTTTATAGTAAAATAAGAATAAATTATATATAAAAGAATAAATAAATTGTATTCATTGATTATTATTTTATTTATTGTTATTTTCATGTACGAGAATGTGTAACGAGTTTGGCACGCTATAGAACTGTTGAGTTGACTCGGCCGGTTCTTTTTCGTATCTGGTTCTTACTCAGCGGTTTACGAAGTTTCTCTTACATACAACCTAAATTTTTTTTTTCCTAAATTCTAAATGAAATTTAATTAATCAATAAAAAATAAAATAATATATATATATATATATATATATATATATATATATATATATATATATATATATATCAGTTATCTGTACATGTATCAATTCTTATATATCTATACTTACAAATTATATATATTATCAATTCTTGCATATCTCTAATTACAAGTTATATATAAAGAGATTCTTTATCTACTATACATATTTTAAAATTTTAATTTTATTTTTATAATATAATTAATTAACTTTTTAATAGTAAGTGTTATATTGAATTTATTTTTAAAAAAATTGTCATAAATTTCATTTCTTTTTCACCATATTTATAGTTTTTAAACTAATATTTATGTATTTGTTATTATTATTTTCAATGGAGACACACAAGTGAGATACCACCTATATTTCTACTAGTATATATAAAAAAAATATTTTTTTCTTTCAATGTTCACAATTTCTTCTAATTTTATTTTTGAATACTTTTTTTAAATTAAAATAATTATTTTCTTAATTTTATCTTTTAATTTTTTTATTATACCATTTTTAATTAAAAAATTATTTACAAAATAAATAAAAAATATTACCAATAAAATTATAAAAAATATTTATAGTTAATTTAATAATCGATACCAATATTTTATATTATACTCTTATATAAAAATATTCTCTTTTTTAGTGTATACATTATGTTTCAAATTTTACACTTTAAATCTTTTTTAAATCAAAATAATTATTTTATCAATTTTATTTTTTAAAAAACTGACTTTTTAATATTTAACATTTTTTCCTTCAATTTAACCATTTATTTTAAAATTTAACTATTTTTCAAAACTGACAAAATAAAAAATTTATCTAAAAATTAAAAGTTACGTGCACTAAAATTGTAAACGTTATTTAAATTTATTTTATAAGTGTAATAGTAATAATTTTATTATTTATTTTTATTATAAGAAGTGAACACAACTAAGTCAACTTTTTAATAATAATAACAACGTTAACCTATATTATTTTTATCATTATTATTATTATAATAATAATAATAATATACTTCTTATATTATCTATATTATTTTATAATTCTAATAGCAATAATTTTCTTAATTTTTTCCTTTTATAAAAAAAATTGAATAAATAATAAAATAATATAAATTATCTATACTATTTTATAATTATAATAGTAATACTTTGATTATTTTTCGTATTATAGAAAAAGTGAACACAATTAGCACTTGTGTTTTAACTGATATTAACAAGGATCTTACTAATCAGTGCTATAAAAATATTGATTAAGATAATTAATATGCATTAAATATAAAAATACATAATTAAGTGTGATATTAAATGAAATTTGACCTAATATTCATTAATGCAATTTTATTTTATTTAAAAGACAAAAATGTCAATAAATATTGTATAAGTGTTTTAATATTTCATTTAATGCTCACCAATAAAAATTAAAAAACAATTAAATAATAAAATAACTATATGTTAATGTTGCTAAAAATTAAATACAATTAAAGGTAAGAAAGTTTAAAATAACAGAAAAACCACCAAAAAAACAATTGCGTTCAACATCTAAAACTTTTACAAAAAGAGAAGGAAGAAATATGTTTTTGGTCCTTAACTTTGACCTAAATTTGAAAATGGTCTTTCGTCAAAATTTGGTCACTAATTTTTGTTCTTATTTTTGGACGGCGTTAAAAATAACAAACGGCATGTCATATGTTATTTAATTTTTTTTATAAAATAAAAAACTAGTGTCGACCTAGTCGATGCTTTTAGCAAACATTGAAAAAAAATATGCTTTTGATCAATGAAGTTTGAACTTAATTTGAAAATGGTTCATGATCGAAACTTTGTCACTGTTTGGTCCTTCCACATTGAACAATCATTATATAATACTAATGAAAACACAGACACGATACCGCGCCTGTGTGTTCGTATTTTTTAAATTTCATAGAAATTTGAGTTAAAATCAATAAAAAATATATAACTGTTAAAATTAAGAAAATAAAATATTTACAGAAAAGAAGTTTCTTAAAATAACTATTAAAGAGAAAATGAGTTTTTAGAATAACGGTTAAAGATAAATTATTTATAAAATAATTAATTAATTTCTTAAATAATAATTAAGGGTGAAACTGAAATAATGAAATATAGACACAAAAGAGAACATCCTCTTTATATATTGTTATAAATAATAATACTACTATTAATAATAATAATAATAATATATATTTATTAATAGTATTATTATACAATAATTATTATTATTATATATAATTATTAATAATATTAAAATTAATAATAATATTATAAATATTATTAAAATTAATATTAATAATAATTATATAATAATAATATATCAGTAATACTATAAATAATAATAATAATATTAATATATCAGTAATAATATTAATAATAAATTGTTATTATTATTATTATATATTAATAATATTATTATTATGTATTAATAATAATAATAATATTTATTATTAATATTTGTAATATTAATAACTAGTAAGATTATATAATAATAATAATATTAGTATTATTAATAATATAATAATATTACTGATATATAATTATTAATATTATTATTGATATATTAAGATTATTAATTATTATGAATACATGATAATATTATTAATAATTATATAATAATAATAATATTATTATATAATGTTATTATTATTATTATTATTATATACTTACCATGATTTTGAATATGCAGTGATCAAATTTCAACCAGAAACCATTTTCAAATTAAGTTCAAACTTCAGGATTAAAAACTTATTCTTTTCCATTTTCGTAAAAAATGTTGACTAGGTCGACACTACTTTCTTTTGTAAAAAAGATAATTAAATAATATCTAGCACGTCTTTTGTTGTTTTTAATGTCGCTAGAAATAAGAACAAAAAATAATGATTTTGAGAGTCCAAGGATCAAACAGTGAACAATGTTCCATCATTGACCATTTTCAAATTTAGGTCAGACTTGAGGGATCAATATCATATTTTTCCCTATAAAAAAAAGTAAAGGTTTCAAAGACCATGTTTTGTATGACAAAGTTATTGTCTAAAAGTTTAAAAGAGGTTATTTTATCTTTAAAAGATCTGTTATATGCATTTATATTATTTTAATTAATGTACCTAATTATTTAAACTTTCAATGTAAAAATGATGGAAGCAATGTATATTAATTATTCATTACCGGACATCAGTTAGCATTCTTCTGTTAATAATAATAATATAATGATAATAATAATAACAATAATAAATATGATATTAATAATGACAATAGTAATAATAATGATAAAGACGATAGTGATGATGATAATAATGACAACAATAATATGATAATAATAATATTAATATTAATAATAATATTGGGTATATTTATATGTGTCAATATAACAGTGAATTTTTTTATTAAAGAGTTACTTTTGTAATTTCTTTTTCAATAACGATGTATTCTTAAATAATTTATGCTTTTTAATAATGATAATAATAGTAATTTATATTATTATACGAAGATGATTTTCTCTTATGGTATACAGATCTTACATCTTGCTTCCAATTTTACTATTTTAAGTATTTTTTATATCAAAATAATTATTTTAACAAATTTATAGATTACTTTTTTAAATTTAACCGTTTTTTTTTTCGATTTAACTATTACTTTATAAAAAATTAACTACGGTTTAAAACTAAAATAATTATTTATAGTAAAAAAATTGTCTTCTATACTATTGTACAAATAAGATTCCTTCTTAATGTATACATTTTGTTTCCAATTTTACACTTTAAGTATTTTTTGAACCAAAATATTTATTTTACCAATTTTATTCTGAGACTGACTTTTAAAACTTTAACTGTTTTCTTATTCGATCGTTAATTTCTAAAATTTAACTATTTTTTAAAACTAAAATAATTCTTTATAATAAAAAAAATCTAAAAAAATAAAAGATACCTACAATAAATTGTAAACGTTATTTAAATTTATTTAATAATTATAATAGGAATATTGGTTTTTTGGCTATTATCAAAAAGTGGGTTAAATATGTTTTCACATGTGTTTTAACTTTTAACTAATAATAATAATAATAATTATTATTATTATTATTATTATTATTATTATTGTATTTACAAAATTAAATATTCTCTTTTTTCAATCTTCATACCATTTGTTACTATGTAAGTTGATTTTATTATTATTATTATTATTATGTATAATTATTATATATAAAATAATGATTTTAATTTTTAAATATGAAATATCTTTTTATGCATTTTTAGGTTAACAAATTTGTACATGTTTTGTAAGGTAACATGTTGATATTGAACTTTAGCTATAATCTTTGCTGCTAATGTTTCTTGTCTTTGATTAGTTAGACTAATTGATATTATTTCGATAGGAAATTAATATTAATTATTATGAAAAAATAAAAGTTTTTTTATTTTTCTCATAACAAATGAGGACCAGTACGCGAGGCGGGATGGACCAAGAAATTATACACGTTTTTGAATTTCCGGACGGGCCAAAACGGGTCGGCCTGACCTGCTTTGCCATTCGTAGCTCTCATTGAGGGGGACTAACTAAGTTATTTGGTCATTTCAATGTTAAGTGATTGTTGTGTGTCTCGTGTAATATTATTTATTAATGAAATTGTATGTATATATTGATTCGAAAAGGATTAAGATTGGGTTTTCTTAGTGTATGCATTAATATAAAGATTCAACATTGGAAGTTATCTCATGACACTCTAATAATCATTCATACTCATGTAGAATGATAGAGTATTGGTGAGCGGAGTAGAAAGTCCTAGTTTAGGAATTTTATTTCTTCTTGAATATTAACTATGTGATATTTTATTTTAATATTAAATTCTATTAAGATGGGATCTTATAATAATAATAATAATAATAATAAATCACTAAGTATCAATACGAAGATATATTTTATTTATTAAAGAGTTGTTTTTATGATTTTTTTAATAACAACGTGGTTTTAAAAAAGTTATACTTTTTAATAAGGGTTAAATATGTTTTTGATCCCTCAAGTTTCAGTGAATTTTGGAATTAGTCCATTTTTGAAACTTTATACTAATTTAGTCATTCATTTTTATAAATGCGTGGATTTAGTCATTCTTACCAATTTTTGTTAAGTTTATTTGACATTTTAAACGTATTTTATGATAATATTTGAGTTAACATTGAAGCGAAAATGTGTCAAACGGTATAAACAATTCAAATATTATCATGAAATGCGCTTGAAACGTCAGATAATAATAATAATAATAATAATAATAATAATAATAGTAATTAGTAATAATAATGATAATAATAATAATAGTGACAATGATAATAATGATAATCATAATGATGATAAAATATATGATTTGAGGAAATAATAATGAAAAAAAAAATTAAATGCTTTCATTTCAATAGCAAAGTATAAATATCACTTAGGAATATAGGAAAAACACAATTGTTCTTATATTTGATTGTTGTGGTTTAAGTGTACTCAAATTATTAGAAAGACACTTCTTATCATTTAACTCTTTCCCATGGCTTTCCATTTCAATCAACATTTTTTGTTGGGCATTTTAATAGTCCTTTTGGTTGCACCTTTAGGTAATTTTGCATGTTAGTTTCATTTTTGTATGTTGAGTCCATGAAATAAAACATTATTGTGTTTTACAATATTCTTGATTCTTGTGTTTTGCAATATTCTTGATTCTTGTGTTTTGCAATATTCTTGCTTCTATGCATTCAAAAAAAATTGCACTCATAGTTTTGTATTTGTTTAATATTAGGTAAAACAACAAATGAAAGAAAATTATCATAACAAAATGTCATTTTTTTTTTCTTTGGCAGGATTCATAGATGCAAATCCACTCTCTACAAAATCAATAAGAGTTGATAGTGCTCCACCACAAGATTGTAGTTCTCAGAGATGTGGCCCAGGAACAAACTTGTGTACCATATGCTGCAATTGGCAAGGGTTTAAGAATGGCGTATGTGTCAACTCAGGAACATCTTCTGTTTGTAAATGTCAAGGTTAGAGCTACAATATTGTATCAATTTTCATGAGAAGACTAAATAAAATAATGCTCTGATTAGTAATTTTATTATAATGAGAAATAATAGTAGGTTGAGCATTAAATAATTATAAAGTAAATTGTATTTTAATTATGTTCTAACAATTATGTTTTTATGTTTCATCAAATTAATCCTTAAAAGATGGATCCAGTAAAATCGAAACTATGTCCAAAGACTGGTTTTTTGTAAGGTTAATATTTTTGACACAAATAGAACATTTTTGACACATGACATTATCATCAATTCACATAAAAAGTTCAAAAAAGGTATTCTCTCACTTAACTAAAAGAAGAAACCAACATTACTACGTGGTTGTCCACAATCTCGACACGTACACATCTATTAAGAACAACAACTTTTTACATTCACAAGGTATTGCATTATAGTATTACACCAGATATTACGGTATATTAATTGTGTATGTAAATACTTTATAGAGTTAAATATGTTTTTGGTCCCTTAATTTTCAGTGAATTTTAGAATTAGTCCATTTTAAAATTTTGGACTAATTTAGTCCTTCATCTTTCGAAATACATAGATTTAGTCATTATAATCAAATTTTGTTAAGTTTATTTGATTTGTACGCATTTCATGATTGTATTTAAATTGTTTATACTGTTTGACACATCTTTTTTTATGTTAAGTCAAATACTAGAAATGTCAAATAAATTTAACAAAATTTGATTAAAATGACTAAATCTATGTATTTCGAAAGATGAATGACTAAATTGGTTCAAAGTTTCGAAATGGAATAATTCCAAAATTCATTGAAAGTTAAGGGATAAAAAACATATTTAACCCTACTTTATAAATTTTATGCCTTATTAATTTATATATTATTAATTATGCTAATAATAATAATAATAACTTCAAATACTAATTAATAATTTAAGCATAAAGTTTTGCAATGCATATTAGATGAGTTTGTCCATACACTAATTAGACGAGTCTAGTAATATACCGTTACATGAACCTGTTCACACACACATTAGATGAGTCTATTAATACACATCAGACAAGTATATACATTCTCTAATTAGACGAGTTTATTCATTCTTTAATTAAACAAGTCTTACAATATATATTACACAATTTTGTCTATATATAAATTAAATGAGTCTAACAATACACATTAGATGAATGTGTCCATATACCGATTAGACGAGTCTAACAATATATATTAGATTAGTTTATCAATGCACATATTAGACGAGTCTAGCAATACATACTCAATAAGTTTGTTCATACACTAATCTATATTTTTAGTAAATCTACTCTACATATTTTTACATGAATCCTTTATATTTTTAGAGAGTCTAATTTATATATTTTTGCACATGTTTTATCTTTTGTATTTTTACAAAGTCTACTATCTATATAAATCATTTTCACATTTATTATATTCAAAACTTAATTATAAATTTAAAAATATTTATTATTACTTTCATCAACTTCTAAATTTCTCTTAATAAACACACAAACAAAGCACCGATCCATACTTACTAAGGCTAAGAACAACACATCTTCATTTTGCTTTTTAACGATTCAAAATTTTCTTCAATCTTTTATTATTTTCACCAATGTGCATTACTTATTGATATTCATTCACAAATTGCAAATGAACATCATTATGCTGGTACATTATGTGAGAGAGGAGGGACATTCGTAAAAAGAAAATCAAAATTGGAACATTATGAATTCTAGAATCCAGAAGACATTTAAAAAAAAAATAATACATTCCAGGTTTTATAATCTAAAGGAAAATTAATATTTTTGAATTACAGATCATGTAATAATCCAAAATATTTAGCGATTATCCTATCCAAAACTATAATTTCAGCAAGGTATAATTGGGAATTTTAAAAAGTATGGAAGTGCAGAAAGAAAATATGGGGTGATGGAAGAAATTCGCCAACATCAAAACAAACAAAATTTCCTTTTAAAAATTTTTAATTCTTAATTAAAAAAACCCGCTTAACCAAAATTCTAAAAGATTTAAATTTAAATAAAACATAAAAGAATATTTAGATTTTATTATGGAAGAAATAATCATTTAAAACCCTCTGAATTAGTTAGTATTAAAAATTTAGTTGATTGATTGGTTAAAATTTTGGATTAATTTATGGAATTTCTCATCTTTAAGGAATTTTATGTCCTTCGTTATTTTTTTTTTATAATAGTTTAGTTGAAACTCACTTGTTGTGTGCTATTGTCATCTATATTTTTCTATGACAATTATTCTAATTGTTCTCTAAATGTTTTACCATTTTTGAGAATAATATATAGCAAAATACAACAAATTGATGGAGAATTTGCCATGGAAAAATAGAATATTATATATACAATTAATATTTTAACGCATCTACATCATCATCTCACCCACCCTAGACAACAAAAAGAAGCATCACACATCTATACATTATATAGCTTCCAAATTATTTTCTCTTAGTAGGCCTATCATTTCTGAGCTCTCTAGCTGTTGGTTTGGCTCAAAACCCAATTCATTTGACAATTTCTGGCATAACTACATCATCAAAACAAAAACAAAAAATTACATTTTAGCTTTGAATTTTCTTGATGAAGCAGATACAGAAGAGACACATACCTGTCTATACACAGAAGCATCTCCACAACACTTACTCAACTCTACTACAAACAATGTTGGACTGATTTCGAAGATCTATTGAGTTTCACAATAATAAGATAAAATGTCAGAAAAATTATATATGCAAATTGCATACATTATGCTGTTGACATCAGTATGCATGCATTTACCTCTATTATCACTGAAAGACTACAAACACATTTCTGTGCTTTAGTATCTTGTGTCACTTTCATCTGAAATCCAACATTGGACACTGTTTAGACAAACTAATAATAAATCACAACAACCTTAACTTAACAAAAGTAATCAATAGTAGTACTTACCATCCCATTCCTCTTCTGGACCCTACATCTCATCCCTGTTACAATGTCTTCTATCCTCTCCTCCAAATCTTTTGGTGAATGAGTGGATGTAAACCTTATCTTCCTCTCAGTAACATCCTGAAACATCAAGTATAATCTGTGTTACATGGAGTGAACCTACCTAGGAAGTGGTAAATGTTCTAGAAGTTAAAACATGGGAAAATGTTTCATCCTATCATCCTCACCTCATTCTCAAAAAGGCCAGAGAGATCTAGACATGAAGACATCCCTATCAATTGAAATGCATTGACAAGTGTTGATGTTGGACTACCCTGATCTGATTCAAGTGACTGTCACCAATAGAAATGTTCAGATTAAGGAAAAAACATTAAGGAAGAACAAAGTGGTAACAACAATTATTGTCTGTTGACAAGTGAATTACCGTATTATGAATGGAAAAGGCTTCATCATCAATGAACACACCCTCTTCTTCATCTTCTGGATTTGCAGGAATATAACCTTCTTTGAACCATTCATCTTCTTTGATCATAGCCATTGTTATCCGGGTTTTAGGATTTGGATCAAGCATTCTTTTTATCATGTTTCGAGCACCGGCCGATAACCATCTTGGTATCTGAAGGTCTCCTTTAAAAATCTGTCATCCTCATGGGAAAGAAAATGATATTTAGTTATACATATATATACATACAACTACTGAACTATATAAACAAGAACAGAAATGCATCATATAGGAATACCTTTTGATAAAGAACTGCAAGATTTCTGTCATCGAAAGGAAGATACCCTGTAAGAATTACATACAAGATAACACCACATGACCATATATCTGATGTTCCACCATCATATCCTTTATTAGCAAGAATCTCAGGAGCAACATAGTTGGGACTTCCACAAGTAGTGTGAAGCAACCCATCATCCTGAAATTTTCGGAGTTATCACACAATTCAACCACACCAAAATTTTCGGAGTTATCACACAATTCAACCACACCAAGATCATGAAAGGCAAACAAGGAGTGATCTTTATCCTAAAATAAATTTTTTGAATAACTAGCAATGGTAGTTATATCAAAGATAATAATGTGTTATTTTTAACAGGTATGGTTCACGGAAGTGGTATCTCACCCTAAAATGCTGAGGCAAAGCACTAAGATTAAAATCAGTTATCTTTATGTTCCCTTTGGCATCGACAAGAACATTCTCCAGCTGCAACAAGTTATCAGTTGGTGAAAAAACAGACACCAAAATTGATAAGCATGGAGCATAGTTTCAATTCTAGCTCCAAGATACTACTATAACAGTTTCTAAGAGGACAAACAAAATACCTTAAGATCCCTGTGGAATACACCTTTGGTGTGGCAGAAACTCACACCATCAATCAACTGTTGGAATATCTTTCTACCTTCAGCTTCTTCAAGTTTACCTTTGGATGCCTGAAGACAAGTATAGTTCATTGGTTGCCATTGCATTAGGCAATATAAATCATCATGTAATGATAATATCAAGCAAATGTTTCTTACAATTTTGTCAAATAACTCTCCTCCATTCACGTACTCAAGTACCATGTAAATTTTGGTTTTGCTAGCCAAGACCTGCGAGTACAAAACATAACCTAACAGTTTATGCATTTTTCTCTCATTCTTGTTCTAAAAAGCAGGACAGTTACACAAGACAAATGTTTCTGACCAAACATTGTGTTAGATTGTGTAAAAAGAAGTTGTCTCAAAACACTTTATTGTATAAGATAAGATGTCTTATTTTTATACATTTTTATACATACTATGAGACCATCTGGTCTGAAGAATGTTATTTTATCCACAAGATATATATGGTGATGACATATTAAAGGCAGTGTTTCTGTGTTACTCTATTTGTGATAATAATGATGCTGATTAAAAAATGATAATAATGACAAAAGCTATGGGCCAATGCTTAATAACTGAAAAGAAAAATACAACTATATAAAAAGAGTGTACTATTGAACAATTTAATACGCAACTCTCATTTATGCTATATGGTGGGGCCTTCTGATTTAAACTAATAATGTACAACTAAATAAAACAGATTCTATATAAAAGGGATTTCTTTTTTTGAACATATTTTACTTCTGAGTATACTTTTTAATTTATCTGAAATCATTCTTTTATTTTCTTCTCTGTTTTATTTATTTTTATCAAATAATCATCAAAACTGGTTCTCTCATTCCTCGTGTTTCAATAATTTTTTCATAACTTCTAAGTTCTCTATCCTCTCACATTCTATTTATTCTCCTGTAACTTGTAACTTTAAATTCTTTTAATTTTCAATTTAAATATTTTAAATTCAAACAAAACACTATTCTAATAAATAAGTATATTAAATTAAAAATTAATATACACTTTATCAACATGCAAAATTATAAAAAAAATGTTACAATAATTAAATGTTAACTCAATAATAAAAAAGATAAAAATCCAAAGACATATATATCTATGTTTTGGCTAGTATTGTTACTAAATGTTTGCTCTTGATGGTTCCATCTATGCATTAGGTTATGATTTACAATCCAGAAACTTAATAAAAATACCACGAATTGTTCAATTGTATGTAAAAAGTAAAATAAATTTCTTGTTTCAGAAGCTAATTTGAACGCCAAAAGAAAACATAGAATAAGATTAGAAGCATCAAGTATACAAAAGAGTGTATAGTTCAAGGTTAGAAAGACATAGAAAAGCAAAACTAGATTCCAAACGTGTTTTGAAAGACACGAAAGCAAAACGCGATTCCAATATACAAACGTGTTTTTAGACAAAATTTAGCTTCACCTCACCTCCACTTTTCATTTTATCACTTTTCAAAAGGGTATCATTTTAGTGGTTTGTAATTCAAATCAATAAATCAAACCAATGAGAATAAATAGCTGTATTATCCAATAATCCATTAACTTGGGCCATGCACTTTTACTTTTCAAAGCATAAATTGAGAATTTTAAGCTGAGATAAAAGGTGATTATGACTTGAATTAAGCCAAAAAGACATAAAACGTTCACCACACAAAGATGTGGGGAAAGTGCAGACATAAGTGAACCAATAATTGAGGGGAAAATGGACATACATGCCTGGAGATTTGGTTAGATCTTCACTCATGACATTTTCAATTATACATGAAATGTTTTCGTCTAGTGTCTTAAAATTTATTTTAATTTTAGATGAGCTTTTAAGATAAGGATGTAATCATGCAATTTTTTCTTTTAACTATTCTGATTACGTCAACAAGTGAAGAAAGTGTACAAATTGCAGATCCGATAATCCCGTAGACAAGTTTTCAGGAAGGAAATAAAAGCAAAGGTAACTTTTCTTGACCAAGTGTAGAAATGACAAAACAACACATCAAAAATAGGAACACTTCTTGAATCAATGATTTCACACAGCATTTACTGCACTTTACACGTACAATGAAACACATGGCAAAGAAAAAGAACACCAAAAACTAAGCAAAGATTAAGGGATAAACCAAAAAAGGGGATCCATTCAAAACCCAGAAAATTTTGGAGAATGAAAAAAAGTGCAACACTTAACTATGATTAAAGTTATAGTGTGGATCATTGGCTTAGGATGTTACCTCGTATAATCTGACGACATTAGGGTGCTTCAGAAGCTTCAAGGTAGATATTTCCCTCTTTATCTGCTATGAAAAATACATCAGAAAACTGATAGGTTGTGTTTCAATCAGAATTTACAAGTCACTCAAGCAGAGAGAAGTGATGATGAAATCAAACAAAAACTCTGCACAAAAATTGCAAAAAACAAACACAGAACCAATTGCATTATAGGACCACCTCAGAGTTTAGAAGCCATGAATTGTGACAGAACCAAGTTTGAAAAGTTGCAATTGGCGAAAGCACACAATAGAACAGAGTAAAAAGAAAATGTTAAGGTAGTAACAGTGATTGAAACATACCTGATCAGTGTTATTGAGGTCAATGATTTTGTTCTTCTCAAGAATCTTAACAGCGAAAAGCTTCCCAGAATTAGTGTCCCTTGCCAACTTGACCTTTCCAAAATTTCCTTCTCCAAGAATTCTTCCCAATTCGTATTTCCCAAGTCTCTTTCCCTGCCCTTCCTTTCTCCCATGGGTTAAAGTCACCATCACTGAGAAACACCTTTCTCTCAACAACACCCTCTTGCCCAAACGTGTTCCTCTGCACGACCCTTCTCTCTCTGATGCCAAATCCGATGAAAAGATTGCTTCTTTCTGGTGCTCGCCCTTCTGGGTTGCTTATGTATGAAATGAAAATAAAGTTGCGGGTTGAATTAAACGGTAACTGTTGCAAGAGGAACAAGTTGAAACTGTTTGAAAAACGGTTCCTCTGTAAGGATAACAACGAATGAGAATTTTCAGAAGAATGAATAATAACACGCGAATCGAAAACGTTTGTTACATGGAATATAAGTTGATGAAAGATTTGGAAAAATAACGTTAACCTGAACCTGCTTCTGCTGTGTGCGAAGAATAGTAAACGGCTATTCCTGTTTGAAGCGGTTCCCAACAAATTGGTGCAACGTGATGGTTTTGTTGTGTAGTGTTGCACAACAAGTAGTCTTTTTTTGATTTCGGAGTGTACATATAGGGCTACTATGTATAACAAAAATGTATAAATAGAGTATTGGCCATTCTTACTGTTTCAAACCGTTCAACTTCTTCTTCGACAACCGATTCCTGAACACGTAACCTCTCATCGCTTTCACGTTACAACATTGGTGGGTCATTCACGCTTGATGTTCGGTTTTTTTTTTTTTTTTCCAAATTCATTCACGACCCTAAGCATCTCTTTAAAGTATGCTTTTTATTTAATTTAATTAACAAATTAATTTTTCACAGTGTCAACAAAATTAGTTCATTTTTATTATTTTTTATATTAGTTTTTATTTTAATATATTTTTATTATATATATCTTAATGTTGCTTTTTTTGAATTTAATATATTGATTAAAAGATTTATTTAAAATTTAAAGAATTTAAAGTGTGAGTGAAAGATAAAAATATAGCGTCATAAGATGTGGGAAGATAAGTTTTGACATGTATTGTAAGGATGGAGAAAAAATATATATATTGCGAGAAAAAAAAGTTTTTTTCTTTATATGGTTACATATAGTATGAAATTTATACAAATTTTAAATATTAATGAAACATCTTTTTGGTATTTGGACGATTTTTATATAAAAGTCAGTAATAATAAATTGTTGGTATGAATTTTACTGACTCAGTTTTCTTAGTTGGAAAGAGAGATCCACGGGTATTATATTACGTTAAAGAAAAAGACTTTGTCATCATTAATACGCCTGTTGTTTTCATTGCTGAAGAATTATAACCGCACAAATTCAGTGGTTTTAAAACAATTGCTTTTTCACCAGTAGTTTTTAAGCTATGGAAACGTTATCATATTTTTTTACCATTAAAATATCATGTGTTTTAAATTAGTTTCTCATTTCTTAGATTTTTATTTAAATTAAAAAGTTATTCTGATTTAAAATTTGTAAATATAGTTTTAAAAATTTAAGATTTTTGAACTATATAATTGTTTATATATAATTGTTTACGTAATTCATCACATTATTCAAAATAGAAAATCTAATAAATAAAACATTAATACAGTCTTACAACATATAGGATTATAAAAATATAATATTAATACACTCAAACTAAACCAACAAGTTTTATATAAAAATTAAAGTTTCTCGAGACCTGTCACTATTCTAATTATGGGTCTTCATCTTCTAGAGATGTCACTAAACCCGAAACATCATTTATTTTTACCGAATAAGTGTCATCGCGAAAGAAAGAGACAAACAACACAAGAAAATACAAGCATATAAAAGGGTAAGTTAGTGTACAAAAAACATTATCCTACACAATTAAAGCATATTAAATATTACTAAACATGGTTAACATACAAATATATATATATATATATATATATATATATATATATATATACACACACACACACACAAACAATTGACTAGTTGACACTAAGTCAATTGTTTGGATACATGCCAATGATGTCGGACCCACTATAGGTGTGCACATGTGGTAGTTTCCAAGCTCTGTAAAGTTTGGCTTCAAGGGGTTATCACCTAACCACGCAGAAGGTAAGTTTCCTTTGCACCTAGGACCATACAAGTCCAGTGACTAAAACCTCTTGCAACTCTCACCACATAACATATTTTGTCCTACTTGAGTGTGAATAATTAGTAAAATTCAGGATACTTCCTTATTGGTCTCCTTACATCGAGGCATATACTAAAATTACCACCACCAAGAATTTCTCCTTAAAATTCTTTATCATCATCATCATCATACATGTCCACAATCATATTATCACCTTAATTAATAATAAACAATATTATAAACATACTTCAGCTCCATCATTTCAAATTCTCACAATATCATACTCATATCAATTATCAATCATTAAACCAATAAAAAGAATAAACTCAATCAAACATAAGCATCATAATGCATAAAAAGAAAATCAATTCCAATAGAGAAAATTGGCGCTTAGCGCTATTTGCCTCGCAAAAGCTGGCACTCAATAACATCATGTCACTGCTCAAAACTAGACCATTCGAGAAAATTGGTGCTGAACGGTAGAGTCTGGCGCTCAGCCCCCCTTTGATACCATTCAACGTTGCACTAGATGACAACAAATTCATTTTGTGATTTTAAGTGATATTGGACCTGATCAGTTGCTCAAATTGGTACCCATTGATTCAAAACAAATTTAACACATAAAAGAAAGTGCCAACTTGTTCAATTATTCATATTCTATTTTTTTCCAATGAACACAAAATCAAACAAAGAATCAATTAACATCCATAATATACTATATTACATCAAAGCATACACACCAATTAGATTCATCACGCAATTCAGTTCAATCCTCAATTACTTGACAAAGCGGCTTAAAAGACCCAAACAACTTTAAGAAAACTAAAACACCTTTAGTTTCACATGATACTTTATCTATACTTAGGAACAACACAAGAATGATCAGGACATACTTCAAAACATATTGTTATGATCACTGATCAACATAGGTGCATAAGAGGAGGGTTAAAACCTCACATGCAACAGAAGGAGAATCACATGTAAGCCATAACAGAGAAATTCCATAGGTAAACGACCAAAAGTTCAACTTACACGGCTAAAAAATTGATCGAACATAAAGGAAAAGTTCGTCAAGGATCACCCTAACGGTCTTCTCTTCAAACAAACAAATAGAGAATGAAAACTCCTATAGAGAAGGAAGAAAACTCTAAAAAAGTAGTTTTTAGAGATATATGTTTTCAAATAATAAAACTAATTTATAACAATTATATTTGTACTAAAACCTTCAAATATTATAATAATCGAGTTTCATTATTTTTAACCCATTATTAATTCTAAAATGTTATTTTCTAAATCTTTATATTAAAATATATTGTTTATATTTTAAAGTTTTCAGATTTCATATGTTAAACATCAATTTTTGCCTTAATTTTTTTTAAACAATAAACAAATTTAGTTAAATAACTATGTCATATATTTAATATTAGATAGGGAAATAATTACATGAAATGAAGTTAATAATTATTGGAGTAATTTTTATAATTTTTATTTGTTATGGAGAATATGATTCTAAATGAGTGTTGAAATCAACGATAAAAAGAAAACACGACAATAATATTAAAAGAAAATATTTGTATTTAATAAAAAAATTAGTATATAAAATTGTTCACATACACATTAAACTTTTTCATTTATAAAATTTAAGAAATTAAAGTATAGAAAACCATTAAAGTATTTAAGTCTAGATATAATATCCGTTACACGTTTTATTTTTCTTTTTTAACATAACTCTATTAATATATTATTATTGTTTTGTATTTTTCGCTATATGCGTGATTTGAGGGTCAAAAAATATCACAACAATGTCCAGTCATCTAAATTATTTTATTAAATTCATTCTAATTATATTCATGTAGGTTCATTTCCCTGTTAGTTTGAATTTTATTTAGTACGAATTGGAATTAAGTAAGGCGCATTTAATATTCAATTAAAATCGAGGTAAATTTTATATATATATATATATATATATATATATATATATATATATATATATATATATAGTTTCAAACATGATATTTGTAATCTAACAACTATGTCATCATTTAATAAAAATAGTATGTATCTAACAACTGTGTCATATAAAGAGAACAGTTGATCAATAAATTACTTTAAATATTATGACTAAAAATATTGTGTATGAATAAATTATTATAGTGAAAAAATTACTTTTTTTCGATGTTTTTCAAAAACACATTCAATGAAAAATTTAAGTAACTGTTAAGTTACTACTAATCATTACAAGATAAAATAATATATGTGTAACACTTTAAAGTCTTCCTTTTAAAAACAAACTTCTCTTTTCATAAAAAATAACAATATATAATATCTAAAGAAAAGAAATTTAACATTATTTTCCTTTTCCACCATCTCTCTCTTAAGATATTAAACACATAATATTATGATACTAGTATTTTAAAATCTCACTTACATGCATATATATATATATATATATATATATATATATATATATATATATATATATATATATATATATATATATATATATATATAACCATATAAATATATTTTTACAATTCATATTATTTATTTATATCTCATCCATATATTTTTATGGATACGCATTAAATTAATTCAATGTACATAAATTAACTCTCAACCTGTTGCTACATCTCATGTCATTAATGACATTAAAATTGCACCACAAACACTTAAATACGCATGCATTGAATTAAATTCAAAGATATATATTTGTCATATTATTATTTGACAAAACAAAATCACGTAATAAAAGTGCATCTCAACGTAGTACATTTTTTTTTATCATAAACAACTATGTCAACAATACATCACATGTCATATCAAATCTTAATATCTCATATATTCTTATTCATTTACATTTCAATTCAATTTAAATTCATTAGTCATCTCATTATAATAATATTCTCGAAAACATCAATTATAGAGTTAATTTCTCATTTAACTATTTTTAGTAATCCTAATAAATTAGTTATTAACTTATTTGACGAATTTATAAGTTAATTTAATCAGGTATTTGCAAGTAGTTAAAGTAGTTTATGTTAGGACTTTTTAATTTATAAGCTACAACCTATTTTAGATACTTTATAACTTTTAATTTATACCTTTTTTCATTATTACCCTTTATGTTTTAAAATATTTGTACTCTTCTTACTTTATTTACATATTATTATTACATATAATTTTATAGAGATCATTAGCTGCTGTAATATGCAAAAGAAAATATTATTGAAATCACAATCAATATATGAAGGTGAATTGGTTTAAAAAATTGTCCTCTCGTAATTAAAAGTTTTATTGTTCTTGAAAGCTTTGATATAGATTATAAGAATACGTAATGACAACCAGTATACAAATAAATTTGTATTATTGGTTCAATTTTATATGTACATAAAGTTTAATCCAAAATATCTTATATGAATTTTTCATTATATTCATAAATTATTCAATTACAAGAAAACTTATGGAACTAAAACAAGAACTATACCAATTCAGAGAAATACAAATAAAAGGGAAGATATCACCAAAAGAAAGATGTATTTCCTAAAAAAAAAAACTTCTTTAGAAAAGCTTTTTTCAAAAATTCAGAAACTTATTTTTCAAAAATTACTGAAAATGTATTCTGCATAAACAAAGTTGAAGGGATTTATTTTTAAAGAATTTTGGAATAAGTGACTAAGATAATAAATTAATGTTAATTAAAATTTATTACTATGTTCTCTATGTTAACAAAAAAATACATTTTGAATTGGTATACTTGATTATTATTAAACATAATACATTATTTATATGAGATTATAATCTTTCATATTACTTAACATAATGGATTATTTCTTAAAATAATAATTTGTCTGAGAGACTAGTAAAAATCATTTTTGATGAACATATTTAATTATTATTTGAGATAATAATTTATTGTGAAGCAGGTGAAATCTAAGTTTGATTCAACTGGAGATAATCAATTATGAGCTTGACACAGTACAATATATGTTAATAAATAACAGAAAACTACTTTTTAAATTAAATTTCGGTAAAAAAAATACTTAAATATTGATTCATATTTTATATTTTAATCAGATTTAAATAATGAATATTAGAGAGAGAAATCACCAATACTAAATGCAAATTTCATCAAAAGGTCATCCCAATATGCTTCTAAACAATATATTTTTAGTATTTATTGGACTATTTTAATTTTTACTTGATTAAATTTAAAAAAATGAACATTACAATTTGCAAATAATAGAAGTAACCAATGTTTCATTAGTTAATAATATACAAAAATTGAAAATAATAGAATTTGTAAAAAGAAATTTAATGTAAAAAATAGTTTAAATGGATAATAAAAAATTGATTTATAAAAAAAAATAAATAATAATAATTAATACTCATTAAATGAATTACTTTAGATAAAATGACTTACTCAAAACAAAACAAAATAATACACAACTTAAAAAAAAAGAAATACAAACATTAAAATTTATAAATTTAATTACTATTTTAGTCCATACATTTACACCATATATGTAGTTATATTAAAAGATTATAATATAATAATCTTATCGGCATAATTTTTTATGTACTAAAAACTTTCCACAAAGTTATATTGAATATTATAAAAATATAAAATATTTAAAAGGTCAAAATCCTCAACCACTCCTATTTATTACTCATTAAATTGAGACTGAAAGTAATTGTTTAAAGATTGGCATCATCCTAATAAAGTTGCGTCTTATTCCTTCGTTCACTTAAAAAGAACAAAACAAAATATTCGTGAAATATTCTTTCAGCTATAACTAGCGAACACACAGCACGATGTCGCGTTTGTGTATGTACTTTTTAATCTTTATAAAATTAATAATATTTATTTTTAAAAAATATATAATAAATTTTAAAATAGTTGTTAAATAAAATAATTGTTTAAAAAATTTTTTAGAATAACGGTAAAAATAAAAAAGATTTAAAAAAATTGATTACAGAAAAAATAATTATAAAATAATTAATTTTTAAAATAGTAATTAAGGATAAAATTGGAAAATGAAAAGTGGACATAAAAAGAGAAATCCCCTTTATATATTGTTATAGATGATGAGTTTCAGTGAAAAAATAAAATAAAATCAGACAATGACTTGTTGCTGACTATATTTAGGAACAGTGAAAAAAAATTGTATTAAAGGAAAATAAAAATATTATGAATTTCAATTTTATACATGTAATTTTTTTTTAATATATGAATCGTTTTGTAAATCTTAATTCAGTGTAGGAATGACAACGCATGGTAGATTATGCAGGTAGACTCGTAGATCTATAAGATAAAACGCATAATATGTGGTGGATGAGTCCAGATTTTTTATTAATTTTAACTGACTGTTATTTTCTGTTGAACATTGAAAATATATTATGTTAATACTTTAAATATCTTTTTAATATATTTTAAAATATTAAATTAGTGATAATTAGTATATTATAAAAATACGATAAAGAAATAAGACAACACAGATCCAGAAAAAATCCAAATTTGTTGGGATAGATACAAATCTCTCTCCTAACCTCAAAATATACATATTAAAATATATTATAATTTCTTCTCAACTTCGTAATCATATTCCATTAAATGTGTTTAGCCTCTCTAGAGTTTGTGTTTGGTATTTATTGACTTTTCATACCCAAAAAAGAAAGATTGAGCAGCAATCATTTAAAATGTGAGGGTAGAGAGGTCCATTCTATCATTCTATGTAACTATGCACAAACCTACCCATAACAACTTTCCAAAATAACAATCAAAGTTTTGGGAGGAATTTTCCTTTTTCTACAATGGAACAAACATTTCTGTTCAGATTAATCCAATATTCATCATAATTAAATATTAATTTTTAATGCTTTTAAAGCACATCATTTTTGACTTAAAATATAAAAATAAATAGACCACAAATTTATATGTTTTTACGTTTCTTGTTTCTGTAATAGACTTAAAAGAAGTAACAAACTTCAATTTATATCTCCACCAATTACTTTAGTCCCATATGAAATGTAAAAAATCTTTTTTGTGTTACTTCTTAAAATGAATTTCTTTCTAGTATATCTTGAGACTTATGTGAGTTTATTTTTTGTTTATTTAAAAAATATTTATGTTTTTTTATCTTATAGGAAATAAATTAGATAATTAAGAGTGATTATGTGTACTTATTATAAGTCAAAAATGACAATAAAAAATACTTGTAATATTTTTTTATCAATGGAACTTTTTACAAACTCTAAAGAAAAATTGAATGTAACGAATGTTGGGTAAACTAGTATAATAGTAAAGTTGCACCATCTCGTCTATTGCACTTTATCAACTATTTTATGTCTCTTATATGTTGTTTTGAAAAATACTTTTGAAACATGTTTTCACTATCAATTATCATCTCCAAATTGTCTAGCCACTATCATATTATAAAAAATGGTTAAATATGTTTTTGTCCCTCAAGTTTCAGTGAATTTTAGAATTAATTCCTCTTCAAAATTTTATATCAATTTAGTCTTTCATATTTAGAAATGCGTGAATTTAATTATCTTTACCATTTTGTTAAGTTTATTTGACATTTTAAACGCATTTTATGATAATATTTAAGTTAATATTGAAACTAAAATGTGTCAAACGGTGTAAACAATTCAAATACTATCATGAGATGTGTTTAACAAAATTTGGTTAAAAGAATTAAATTCACACATTTTTAAAGATGAATGACCAAATTGGTCAAAAATTTAAAAGAAAAATAATTCTAAATTTTACTAAAACTTGAAAGACCAAAAACATATTTAACTTTAAAAAAAATTTGCAAAGCGTTTTGAAGTTCTAGTCAATCGTACTTTTAAAGCCAACATAGATGATTATTGATTATTGCTTTTGACAATGCCTAGACAATATATTATGTTTATCTTCTGAAACATGTAGAAAAAAAAAGTACAGTCTTTTCCTATAAGTAGACAATACGTTGTTTCTAAACTTTTTTTTTTCCTTCTTTAATTTATTATTTTTATTTCTTTTATGTGTAATTTTTGGTCAATGAAAAATTAATTTTATTTCTAAATTTAAATTAGTTGTAAACAAAAAATAGTCTTTTTGTACATAAGAATATACGATTGAATGAGCATATTTTTTTTTACAATATATTTTAACTAAAATTTAAATAAGTATATTTTCAAATATTTTTATTGTAAAAGTTAATCCACTATAGAAATGACGAAAAACTTCTAACTAAAATTTCATTTTAGCTACTGAGATTTATTTAAAAAATAATAACATTCTAAACAAGTGTTTAAGAATATTAATGACGGGAGTGAGTTCGGTTTAAAATTAAATTAAGCTCGCGGAAACAATATTTAATTTAGTTTATATTTAAAAACATGTAAATCCAAGTTGAATTACTTTATGTAAATATGACAAAAAAAGTTATTATTTTTAAGTTTTTATTGCTAATTATTACGAAAACTCATATCAAAATTTAATTTTTTTATATATTTAAATACATATTAATTTTATTTTATATATTGTTTTTAATGGCTGTAGTATAGAATACAATGCTAAATATATGTTGTTTACATTTAAAGAGCATGATAGCACCCATCGTTAAAAGAAGACAAATTTTGAAGGCACTGTGAAGATTTTGTGACTCCAACACCATATCTTAATATTAAATTGCAAAAGCGAAGTTTAAGGTTATAAATATAATAATATATCTTAAAAGCTTTAATCTAAAAGTACCTCCTCAATTTTTCAATTTTTGTGTCCAAAGTCCACACTACTTTTATGCAATGTCTTTTGCCATGTTTTCAAGTTTCATTAATCTCAATCTACTAAAAGATGAAACTTGTTTTTTTTTTTTCTTTTTTCGTAAACTCTTTCAACATATTATGTTTCATACTTAAATTAGAATATATATATATATATATATTATTTTTATATTGTACGAAAAATATGTAAAATATTTTTCTTTGTAAATAATATTTAAGGTTCTTTTTTATGTGATAATTACATGTCGATGAGATATTTTATATAATTTTCATAAAATACAAAGATGAAATACATACGTAACTTAATTTATAAATAAAGTACAATTTTTAAAAATAGTTTAAAGATGAAAAAATATAATTAATTTTAGAAATTAAATATGTTTTTAATTTATAAATTTTGACGTAAAATTAAAATTTTTCATTTTTTGAAATCTTAATATATTTTGTTTTTCAAACTTTAAAAATTAATGTTTATAATTCTCTTAATCCAATTGTGTTAAAAAAAAATTAACATGTCAAATGACATTTTAGTATGGGGTTTGAGTTGTTTATATAGTTTGATACTAAAGATGGCTCAAGAGTTTGAGAAACCTAAGTTTTATTTAAAATTTATTTTTTTAGTTTTTTATGTAAAATTATCTATTAAATTGTCATAATTAATTCATTTAATTTTTACATTGTTCTCCAATTCCAACTCGTGTTCACTGCTTATTTCATTATAGATTTTATCTCCATTATTCACCAAAAGACTAAAACCTAACCTAGATGCAATTCAATTAAAGCAAAAATTCTAGTTTCCTATCAAAATATGTGCAAAAAAACTCTTGAAATATATAAATAATAAAGTGTCAAAAAATAAAACCAAACACAAAAAATACTTTTATAATTCTAATACAAATTCAACAAATAAAATGAAAACATCAGCAACACAAATAAAAAGAAAGACGTACTAATAAGAAACAATGATAAAAAAATTGGTAGGCATAAACAGCATGAGATTCAAGGAATGAAATATGAAGAACCCTAAAAAAAATAACTCTAAAATAGAAAAAATGAGACAATAAATGAAATTAATAGACGAGAAAACCATAAACATAAAAATAGAAAATATAACTCAAAATTGACTACAAAAGAATAAAGATAACTAATTTTTTTTCTAAAAAAAATTAACTCATTAAATATTATTTTTAATACCAATAAAATTTAACAACCATCGATAATAATTTAATTAAATTTTATTTTCAACCATAAAGTTATAATTATTTTAATGAAAATATATTAGTACTAATTATTTTTTGTGAGACTTTTTTTTAAAAGTTTAAAATGAAAGTTTTACCTATTCTATAAGTTTACCTTTTTTAACACAAATTTCAAATGTTAACTTGAAAAATTATTGTTTAACAAGTAAAAGAAATATTATATCTATTACCTTTAAAGTTTTAAAACAAAAATATATTAAAGTTGGAGACATGAACAAATTTAAATTTTGAACCCAAATTTAAATCTTGTAAATGTATTTAACCATTAATTTTACATTAAAAATATACTTTTAATATATTTAAGAATATTAAAATTAATAAGTAGATGACAAGTAAAATAAATGAATAGAAAGTCCATCAAATTCGTGTTTCCGCACCCAATGACAATGCAGGCAAAAAACGTGACGTGAACAGGAGTGAGGAATCTCTCTAACAAATTGTGACCACAATGCAATTTGTAAAGTGGCGTTTTCTTGGGTGGATGAATGGTGTTGATTTATTGACAACTCCAACTACCAAACCTATAACCTTGTGATGAAATTAAAGTTATGGGCCAAGAGAGACAGCATGTGAAGGTTACTTCGATTTGCCACATGTCAAACAAACCTATGCTAATGTCTGTTCCTTTTCATACTCTTTAAATCCTCTTCACCTATTGCTTACCATACATTTGTTTAATCGTAAAAAATCACAGATTTTTTGTTTGGATTTGTTAATATGTGTGAATAATTAGGGTCCCATGTGTCAGTCACTTACTCACGTCATGGTCCACACCACTAATTAACCCTATCTCTTTTTTTCTACATATAATCACAATCATATAAATTCAACAAAGATATTGTATTCTCATATTATTTGCTGAATTTACTATTTTTAGTATTCAGAAAAAATAAATCATAGTTAGTAGTTAAAGTCTGATTCTTTTTTGTTTAAATGTCAATTTGAGTGTGACTTAAATCATATATATTATCAACTCACTCCTAACACCACCATCACACTTCTTTATATGGAAAAATTAATATTTTTAACGAATGTTTAGATATTGATGAGTAATTTAAGAGAAATTTATCAAATATAAAAGAACTTTACCATTAAAATTAGGATGACGACGAGTTGGGTTGGATCGGACATGGATAGTGCTACCCTCAATCCGATCCGTAACAAAAAAATCTACCTGCTACTCGTCCTATCCGTTTAAAAAATATCTGCAAGTATTTTAAAATTCGCAAATATCCGTGGATACATACAAATATTTAAAAAATATATTTTATTAATATCTGAAATTAAATTTAAATAAAATTACAAAAAATGTAAAATAAAATATAAATTAAATAAAATATAAATATAAATATAAATTTAATTTAATTTAATCTAATAAAATATAAATTAAATTTTAATTTTAATTTTAATTTTAATTTTAATTTAATTTAATTTAATAAAACATAATTTTAATTTTAATTTTTTACGGGTAACGAATACCCACGAGTACATATAGTGTCAACTACCCGTTGATACGTTTATATGCAAATATTAAAATACCTGTTATCCACTGCTCGCAGATACCAATTATCCGTTATGAATTTTATCCATAAATATCCACGAGTACAGGTATTTTTGTCATCCCTGATTGAAACCATAATAATTGGTTAAAATTAACCATATTCGCTCTATTTTGCTATAATAAATTTTTATGTCAAGTATAAGTAGGGGGTAAGAGGTGATTGGATCGGATTGGATTCGGATTCAACATCATCAATCCAACATAATCCATATTTTACATTTTAAAATCTAACCCAACCAAATAGGATTGTGTGGATGTGCCACAATAAAGTTTTTATATTTACTATATTATGTATTTTCTTTTTTTTTTATATTTACATCGTAAATGTTAATACTTCATCAAATCATCAATAAAATTAATTATAGTTAATTTTTTTTTTACTTTATGAATTTGTATATTTTATTTTTTTTATTATTAAAATAATAAATTGTAAATGTAGGTGGATAATTACAAATAAAAAAGGTTTTAAACTTTCACAAAATAATAGTGACCAATAAAAGAGGTTAAAATCTTCCATAAAACAACTTTCACAATATAACTCAGATACCAAAAAATTGTTTGAAACATATGCAAATAACTTGTGATGACTCTAACTATCGAGGTTTAAAAAACTCGCGCAAATTAATTTGCAGAAGGCCGAAATCTTCGCAAATTGAAAAAGAAAAAAACTTCACCAAATAACAATTTGTTTGTAGTGATTAGTTGGATATGAATAGTTTTAAATACAGTTAAATATGGCCAGGTTATTCAGATTTAATTTATTGTAGAGTTAATTATTCCATATCGAAATTTTTTCATTAAATTTAAGAAAATATCTCATAAAAAATAAAATTAATAAAATAATTATATATATATATATATATATATATTTAAAGTATAAAATAAAAAAATAAATATAAACATCAAAATGAAGAATTTCTTATATATAAGTATTGATAATCATAAAATTAAAATAATTTTTGTGGCTTTATTATAAATAATTTTTATTTATTTTGTAATTAAATAATTACGTTTAAAAAAATGATTTTAAAAAATATTATAAAATTAATAAAATAATTATCTTAATTTAAAAAATGAATATTTTAATTTTAAATAATTATTTTAATTGATAAAATACTTTTTATATAATGAATCATAGATATTTAATGATATTATTTTTAATTATATATTTTATCATTTTTATTTATCTATTTAAATTTAATTATGATTTGAAGTTAAGATAAATTTTAATATTTTGGAAGTTAGCATCTGCTCTACCCATGCGGCCTATTGGTGGGCATGTGGCACTCTGCCTCTGCCTGCTTCATTCTGTGAACAAGTCAGACCACAACACCCATTATTAAAATAAACTAATATATATTCAATAAAGTAATTTGGGAAAATTACCATATGGTGTAGAACTAATTAAAGTTTATTATATTTGAAAATAAGGAAAACTATTATTGAAAGGGTTAAATATATTTTTGTCTCTCAAGTTTTAGTGAATTTTGAAGTTAATTTCTCTTCGAAATTTTATACTAATTTACTTATTTATCTTTATAAATATGTGAATTTAATTTTTTTTACCAAATTTTGTTAAGTTTATTTGACATTTCAAACGTATTTTATTATAATATTTGAGTTAACATTGAAGCGAAAATGTGTCAAACGGTTTAAACAATTCAAATACTATCATAAAATGTGCTTGAGACGTCAGATAAACTTAACAAAATTTGGTTAAAAGAACTAAATTTACGTATTTTTATAGATGAATGACTAAATTGGTCAAAATTTCTGAAAAAAGATCAATTTTAAATTTCATTGAAACTTGAAGAATAAAAACATATTTAACCCTAAATAAAAATAGTAAAAGGATTCACGTGGATTAACATCTCTTACATGTTTCTGTTTCTACATCTATGTTACTTCACAATATTTTGATTGAAAGATTGAGAAAATAAAAGAACTATATGCAAAAGGTAAAATCTTTCAAATGAAAATTAAATTAATCTATAATATAAAAGTTAAAGGAATAATTAATTTTATATATTAATAATTATATAATATTTATTTGAAAAAATAGCTAAACATAAAATAAATATAATATTTCAAATTAGTTAAACATATAATGTTTTTTTTTAAGTTAACCGCATTATCCAATTGATTTTACAGACAAAAGTTTATTAGATTAATTTCTATTTACGTAAATAGTATCTTTATGTTAATATTTTTATTTTTGTTTTAATTTACTTTTTTTTATCTATATTGTATGAAGTGAAGGGATTTTTTTATGTATATATTTTTTAACTTTTTAAAATTAAAATAATTATCTTATCAAATTTATTTTTTAAGTGAAAATTTTTAAATTTTATTTTTGACTATTTTTTAAATTAAAATAAGTATTTATAATAACAATATTATTTATAAAATAAATAAAAGTATTTATAATAAAATTATAAAAATTATTTATATTTACTTTTATAATAATAATAATTTTATTATTTCTATTATCATAAAAAGATGATAAATTTGGCATATTTCATTAGTATCATATAATACTTTTGATAAATTTCTATTAACAACAAATAAAAATAAGTGACATATTCTTCCTTTGAAGATATTTTATTTTTGATAATTTTTCAGTCATGTTGTTTGTATAAAATTTTATAAATTAAAAAAGTCACAAAAAGTTGTACAGATAAAAGATATCACAACAAAATTATTTGAAATTTGAAAGAAAATAATTAAAAGATAGACAATATGTAAAAACTTAAAAAATAAATAAATTATAAACTGATATTACCGACAGTCAAAATTCGTCGGTAATAGTCAAAATTTGTCGTTAAACCTAAATTATCTACGAATTATCGATTGTAAAAAATCTGTTGGTAAAACTCTTGTCTGTAAAATTTTACCGACAAAAATCATGTTTCGTCAGTAATTATTGACGAAAAAATTCATTGGTAAAATCTGTCGATAATTACCGACCGAAAGATTCATCGGTAATTACCAAAAAATCAGTGGATAAATAACGCACACTGTTCATTTTCTTCCTCCTCCCCCTTTCATTTTTTTTTCGTCTTCTTCTTCTTCCCCATCGTTGTTCCTGTCTTCATCTTTTTCTTCCTACTCCTCCTCCTTCTCCTTTTGTTATTCTCCTTCTTCTCCGTATTCTTCTCCTCCTCCTCATTCTTCTTCTTATTTTTCTCCTTCTTTTCGTCTTCTTTAAGGTGAGCTTGGGGGGGGGGGGATTTTTTTTTC
>Ga0214542_1000788_pt1 | contig 60679 bp, 24 predicted proteins | sample CNSS1metaG_FD_160096 | JGI IMG/M metagenome (GOLD analysis project Ga0214542, IMG submission 160096) | Root nodule microbial communities from cowpea collected in UCLA plant growth center, Los Angeles, California, USA - CNSS1 | ecosystem: Host-associated > Plants > Roots > Nodule | place: USA...
GAGCCTGCCTTTATGATGAAGTCTTCCATGTTCTAAAGTATACTGCCCCTGCTTCCCAGGATTCTCTTTCAGCCCTTTTATGATCTTTTGTAATTCTGCATCTTCTTCCACTTCTGCCAATATCTTCTGGAAGTCCTGCCAGAATGGTATGGACATTATAGTCAATTCTTTGTCATCCTCCTCATTCTCCCCCCTTCGAGAAAGGGCATCAGCTACTTTGTTGGATGCTCCAATTTTATAAACAATATTAAATTCATATCCCATCAATTTGGCCAACCAATTCTGCTGGTTTTGTGTGGTGATACGCTGCTCTAACAAATACCTTAGACTCCTCTGATCTGTATATACTGTAAATTTTTGCCCCAATAAATAAGGTCTCCAATGCTGTATGGCTAAAACTAAAGCCATCAACTCCTTTTCATAAATGGACTTAGTTAAGGAAGTGTCCGATAGGCCTTTGCTGAAGAAAGCAATAGGACGTTTGTCCTGTGTTAGCACAGCACCCAGCCCACTGCCTGATGCATCACACTCAATGGAAAAAGGTTGGCTGAAGTCTGGTAGTTTTAGAACAGGGGCTGTTGTTATAGCTTTCTTTAGAGCCTCCATAGCCTTAGTGCTTTCTTCATTCCAGCAGAAACATCCCTTCTTTAATAGACGTGTTAATGGTTTTGCTACTTTTCCATAGTCTCGGATGAATCTTCTATAATACCCAGTCAACCCAAGAAAACCCCTCAAGGCTTTAAGATTTTTTGGCAAAGGCCACTGATGAATTGCTGCCAGCTTGTCTTGATCCATCTCTACCCCTTTTTTAGATATTACGTGGCCCAAATATTTCACCTCTTGTCTCCCAAACTCACACTTCTTTTTATTTGCAAAGAACTGTTGCTGCTGCAGTGTATGCAACACCTGTTTTAAGTGACCCATGTGATCCTCCCATGATTGGCTGTAGATTAAGATGTCGTCAAAGAACACCAATACGAACTTCCTTAAGTATGGCTGCAAAACTGTGTTCATGGCACATTGGAAGGTTGCTGGCGCGTTGGTTAGCCCAAAGGGCATGACCAAGAACTCATAGTGGCCCTGATGTGTGCGGAAAGCTGTTTTCTGTATATCCCCTTCATACATCCTGATTTGGTGATAACCTGCCTTCAAATCAACTTTGGAGAAATAGGTAGCACCATGTAGTTCATCCAATAACTCTTCTATCACGGGTATTGGAAATTTATCAGCCACAGTGACCTTATTCAAGGCCCTATAGTCTATGCAAAACCTCCAACTCCCATCTTTTTTCTTTACTAGGATGACTGGACTGGAATATGGGCTATTGCTGGGCCTGATGATTCCAGATTTCAGCATTTCCTCCACCTGTTTTTCTATCTCAGATTTCAGCAGATGAGGGTACCTATATGGTCTCACATTGACAGGGTTTTCACCTACTTTGATAGGTATTTTATGATCAATCCCCCTCCTTGGTGGCAGCTCCAGTTTTTCTTGGAAAATGATCTTATGTTCCTGCAAAACCTCCTCCAATTCCTCCTGCTGCTTGGCTGACAATCCTTTCCCCCCTTCTTCCTCTTCGTGACTGGTTAATCCCAACTCCCACACTAAGGAGATTGCTTCAATTTCAGTTTCCTTCAACAGGGCTTGTGGTGTCACAATTCTTTTTGTCAGAGTGGGATCCCCTTGAATGTTCACCACTTTTCCAGCCACATTAAAACTCATGGTTAAGGTGTTCCAATTTACCTTAACTTCTCCTAAAGATGCTAGCCATTCCACTCCTAAAATCACATCAACTCCTCCTAATTCAAACAGGAAAAATGTCTCTTTAACAACATGATTCTCCAAATTAACTTCTACATCTTTGCAACACCCTTGTGTTTGCTTCTTGTGTCCATCCCCTAATCTGACACAGTAAGGAGGGGTATCTTCCACCATTAATCCCAATTCTGTCACCAATTGTGCTGAAACAAAATTATGACTCGCCCCACTATCAATTAAAATTAATACCTTTCGCCCATTGATATCTCCCTGCAATTTCATGGTATTATTTTGCGTTAAGCCTCCTGCTGAGAACAGAGATAGCTCCATTCTTTTGTTTTCCAACACTCCAATTCTCTCCTCTCCTCCATCCTCCTCTCTGCCCTCACTATTCTCCTCATCTTCTGCTAGAATTACCACTCTCAAGCTTTTTTCTGGGCAGCGGTGGCCTGGCCCAAAAGCTCCTCCACAATGAAAACATCTTCCTTCTTCCCTTCTCTTTAGGTACTCTGGGTAAGGCAAGTTTCTGACTGCCCTGTTTTTACTCCCTCCTGTTGTTGGATTTCCACTTGTCCTAGAGCCCATAGATGAGGTTCCCCCTCCTTCTTTCCTTGCTGTACTCATATTGCTGGGAGAAGACTGAGAGTTTCCAGCCCCTTTAAAAGTCTCAGTTCTTGATACCACACCCATTCCTCTCTGAAATCTGGTGTCTGCTGCTGATGTTGTCCGATAGGTGTTTGTTCTTCCTGCCCATGATTCATTAAGAGACTCCTCCACATCCCTAGAGATCTCCATTGCCCTCATTAAATCCCTTGGATCATGTGGCTTTACTTGGCTTCTGATCCGGCTTTGTAATCCTGCAAAAAAATACCCCAGTAGTTGTTCTTCTGATAAATCTGGAATTTGAGCCACCAATCTTTCAAATTCTTGTACGTATTCTTCTACTCCCTCATTCTGCCTTATGGATGCTAATTTCTCAAAGACTGTACTCCTATCCTTGCCTCCAAATCTTTTATTCAAAGCTTCGACAAAACTCTCCCAAGATGGGTTCTTGGATTTCTTTTTCCAGAAGCTAAACCAATGACTAGCGTTTCCCTCCATACTTATGAATGCTAAGCGTAATTTCTCTTTTGGAGAAATATTTTGAATCTCAAAAAACTTTTCTGCTCTAGCAATCCAGCCCATAGGATCACTGCCTTCAAAAGTTGGTAATTCTACCCTTTTCATCCACTGCTTCTGGACCTCTTCTTCACTGTCAGAATCAGACTCCTCCTTTCTGATCATCTTTACAACTCCTTTCTTGTTGTTAACAGAGTTCTCCCCATTTTCAGAACTCTTCTCAGACCCTTCTTCTGATTTCTTACTATTCTTGATCATATTTCTGATTTCGTGAAGATTTTCTTGAATCTCCAAGATAATCTTCCCATTCTCGCGGATCCACCTTTCCAACGCAGCAACTCTTCCCTCCATGATAACAGGCCCTTGGATCCGGCAGGTCGGACCAATTGTTAGGTTTCTTAGAGCTAGAAACCCAAGCCACTCGTGCAGAACTCACTCACACCAACACAGAAAGAAAACAGAAACAAACTTTTATTACTCTCTCAAAGAATGTGTCCAGGGAAAGACAACAATTCCCCCCTCACAGGATTTGTTAGGACTCCTGTTTACACTTACAACAAACAAAAGAATCTCTCCTTTTACAACACTACCCCCCTTCTTATTTATACTCTTCCTAAAACAGACTTTCATTCCCTAACAACCTACTACCAGACTAACTAACTAACTAATTCAGTTCTTATTTCTTCTCACATACACCTTTAATATTCTATCAGCATCAAATAAGGAATATGGCTAAGGAATTTTGTTACAGGACTGCGTATTGTGAAAGAAATTGAAAAAACCAAAAAGTTATACTGTGTCAATAAATCAGTTGTATCGTATTCTAACAATAGGGTACAAAGTGAATAATTTTTCAATAGAACAATTAGGGACAAACTCCATGATGAAAGATCCTCTCACTAAGGTACTTCCACCCCAGGTCTTTCATGTAGCTTATATGGGTGTTTTACATTTTGAGGAATCTTTGGTTTAGTTGAAGTTAGTCACTTTTGTGTTTTGTATTCTATGTTTGATTTTATGTATGCATACATTGTCTTTGGACATATTTGGTTTAATAAATATATTCAGAAATTACACTCTATATGTTAAGGTTGTTATATTGATCTCATTGAGATAAAGTAATGAAAAATAAACGTGTACAAGTCATTTTCATGTAATTTTTCATGCTACACTTTTCATTATGAGTTCATGGCATTTGGTTCTATCAGTATGAGTGATCATTGTCAGGTTTAGTTGCGACTGAGCATCTATCTTGAGCTCTGTGACTTGGTGATCATTGTTTGCTGGAATACCAAGATTGGTAATTTCAATCTGGCGTGAATACAATTTGTAAACGATTTTCTAGATTTTGTGATTGTAGTGGAAGGGTTGAGCTTGTACTCTGTCCTTTTCTTTCTGAGCTCTAATTCTCACTAATAATCTTCTTTCCATTAAATTAAAAAATGATGTAACCAAATTAAAGTACTTGTTTAATAATTATTGAAATGTCATTTAATTTCATCATCTTGCAATACTTAATTAATGTCCAAATTGGTCCTTAAAAGATGAGTGCGCTACCCTCATTCAAATTTTATGTAGATGGGTTTTTGAAAATTTCATCTGCTTGCATATAAGTCCATTATGAGTATTTGATACGTAAACACAAGTTTTTATTTGTATTTAATATGAAAGGGCTTATATGCAAGCAGATGAATTTTTCAAAGACTCATTTATATGAAAATTTTAATTAAGGACCTACCAGCCAACACACTCATCTTTCGAGGACCAATTTTGGTATTTACTTAATATATAATTGCATCTATGAATATTTTGTATTTGGCCAATTTTGTAATAATTAATTGTATCTGGATTTTTGTTTGAGTTTTAATAACCTAATTTTTTTTTTTAAATTCAAGGAGTGAATACTGTTCTGGTCAATCATGGTCACACATGTCCAATTCATAATTACTAGACAAATTTCTTGATCATCATGCTGTGTGGGAAATGTTAAGATTTGTGTTTCTCATCTCTTCTGTGTTGAATTTCTGTCCTCTTCACTGTCTTTCATAAAGGAAAGAGATTATTTGTTAAGACTTCAGCATAAAGGAAGATCCGAATCCGGTTTACTAGTTAGCATAACCTCGAGACTTACAGCATCAAGTAACTCATCTTAATGTAAGATTGTTAACATTTTATAAGATTGTTCATGTAACTAAACAATGTAAGATTGTTCATATAAACTAAACAATCTTAAAAACATTTTTCTCTTTTATATTTGAAGACCATCCTATAAAATCCATTAAGCCACTTGATTTTCCTTCTCTAGAGCCTCATTAGGCCCATTCTATCATCATAACTTATGAAAATAGTCACTAATATGTATCAAATCTTAAATGTTTGTAGATGTAAAGCAGTATGCAAATTTGATACAGACCATTTCCTTTCTTCTCAAATGTTACAAGCCCCGGCATAGCAGAGTGGTTTCTCCGACTGGAAATGATGAGAGTCATGGTATTATGTAGAGACCCTTCTAACCAACATGCTTTAGCTACTCAAGTTTGCATCTTTACTGAATTTTGTGTTGGCAGGAGATGTAGTATTGCCGCAGCCAGCATTTTTAATGAGCTGGAGACGCAGAATTGGGAAGGAAGATGAATCTCTTTTCTTCAATGGTTGTGAAAAAGCTGGTCTAAAGGTGAAGCATATTGGGTCACGTGTATATTGCATCAACCCCATAGAAAATGAGATATCAGAAACAAAACCTTGATTAATGAAATTAGTCTTCAAGCATATCTGGGAGGAGAATGCAGTGTAAACTAGAAATTCTGGTTATAGTTAGCTTCTAAAGATTAATTTGCAGCTCCTAGGTGATAACACTGATACCTACTTACTAAATATCTTTTCATCAATTTGAGCAGAGTAACCATGCCACAAGTTATTTGAATTGTGTTATTTCCTTGTTAGTTGTTACATCACTGAAATTCAATTCTTGGTTCTGATCGAAACTTTTAAGATAATGTTCTATTTTCTTGGTAGTTGTCACATCACGGAAATACATTTTTTGGTGTTGGTTGTGTCACTGTTGATATCGTGTGACCTTATAGTGATTCAAGGTTGATTTGATGCATTTGCGCTTTATTATAATTGAGTCCTTGTTTTTTCTTAAAAAGTGGAATTCATTTCTAGGTGGGGTTGATCATGCAACACTGTAATATGGTAATTTAATTGATAGACTTTACATGTAGAATCTTCTCATTACGTGCCAAGTTGGCTTCTCTATCAACACAAAACATCATGAGGCTTGTGGGGCCCCAAATGGTTGGCATGTACCATTTTCTCATGTTATTGTTACTAACTTGACCATTAATTTGAAATATCGTCATATAGGGAATCTTTTGGACAAAGCACTCTTGATGTGACTTTGTTTTTGCTGAAGACGACAAAGTTGATATAAGATAGGCAACATTGGTGGTTATTATTATCTTTATAGAGTTTGATTTGAATGCTTGAGCTTGCTTTGCTTTTTCTTTTTGAAAAGACTTGCCTTTGTGTACTAGAAATCTAAAACAAGTACTCCAATTTGCTTTTCAAAATCAGAATGTTCTTGTGCTATCTGTCTAAAATATCTTCGTTAAATAAATCTCCGAATAGAAACACTTCTTGAATTATTTTACCCAAACAGAATATGTGCACTAAAAAATTACTTAGATAGCACTCTGCAGCAAGTATTTACACATAATTTCTGAACTGTGATTGAAAGGGTTCAAAAACAAGTTAGAATTTAATTTCCGAACAATCGAATTTTGATACATTTTAGCTTTCAAAATTTAAAAATCAATAGGTAGTATATTTAATCCATTTATATTAATTTTTTTTGACGTGACAAATGTGTTTAAATAATTCAAATATTAATATGCATATGTCAAAAAAATTTAACGCAATTGAGTTAAAAAGATTATATCTATTCATTTTTAGACTAAAATGTATTAATTTCAAACATTGACAAATTTCAATTTCGCACTAAAGTTCAGAGGCTAAAAACATATTTAACCTTTAAGTTTTGAATAGATTCAACATGAAAAATGATTTATAGGTTTAGAAAGTCAATATGTTTGTAAATTTATAAATAACAAAATTTGTAAAGATATAAAGGGTAAAAATGTACAAAAATATAGAGCAGAATTTCTGAAAATATAAAGCATATGCAAAAATATGTAGAGTAGACTCACTAAAACTGTAAATCAATGTATGAACAATTGATCTAATGTATGTGTATTGCTAGACTTGTGTACACATGATGAATGAAATTACGAGAACTACTAATTTTCTTTGTCAAGCTTTGCAAAAATAATTTTAAGATATATTGAATGCTATAAAATTGGTTTGTTCTACTAAAATTTTGATTCAAAACTTCTTAGAAAAATTTATTGATAGGTGTGATATTGTTTTGGGAGCAACATGCCATTGATATTCCTAATTTTAAATCTAATTATGTTGCACGTCATGGTCATTCTCAAAATCAAAATATCATGTCACTATAGAACATCATTGTAGGGTGATTTTTTTTGTTACAGTAGATAAACAACTACAAGAAGTAAATGATAATTTTAGTGAGCAAACAAGTGAACTTTTAACTTTAAGCAATGCTTTAGTTTCTAATAATGCTTATAAAGCTTTTAACATTGAGGATATATGCACTATTGTGAACAAATTTTACCGATTTTAGTGAGCAAGAAAAGATCAGATTAAAATTTCAACTTCGACATTTTATTGTTGATGTTTTTAACCATCCAAATTAGAATAATTTATCATCTATGCTTGAATTATGCTAATTTTTAGCAATAACAGGAAAGTTAAAGACATTTTATTCGATTGATCATTTAATTCGTCTTATTTGAACTATTTCTGTTTCTACAACTACAACATAAAGATCATTTTCTGCAATGAAGATTATCAAAACAAAATTGTGGAATAAAATGAAAGATAAATTTCTTGTCAACAAATTTATATTGAAAAAGAAATAACTAAAAATTTTATTTTTGATTCAATTATTGATGAGTTCAATAATGTGAAGGAACGAAGGGTAATCCTTTAAATATGTACGATTTCTTTTATAGTTACAATTATAATAAATTATGTACCTATTTATATTGTATTAATGACAATAATTAAATATAAAAATTTTGAGTATATTATTTTGACTTTTTAAAAATTATTGGTCAAAATCGACATTGAATTTCTTGATGGCACATAGTAAAGACATTTTCTAAAACACAATTAATCTTTAGAGTGTGTTTGGATAGAGTATTTTAATGAAGTAATTCATTGTTTTGAAGAATTTAGATTTCTTTGTAATGAAATGCTTTGTTTGGATACATAAATTAAAAAGCATTTCAAATGCAAGCTTTTTTTTTTTGAGGGATTTCAATTAGCTAAATTAGTAGAAATTCAAATATCCTCAAAATAAGTGGAATTTGAAATTCTTTTCACTCAACCTCACATTCTAGACTCTTTGGTAGGCCCGATGACACAAACGGGGTCGACGATTCAGACGGGTCCGATGACCCGAATGGGCTCGACGACCCAGACAGAGCCGACGACCCAAACGGGTCCAACGACCCAAATGGGCTCGACGATCCAGACGGGTCCGACGACCTAAATGGGCTCAATGATCCAGACGGGCCTGTCCGTCGACCCGGACGGGCCCAACGACCCGAACAGGCCTTACAACCAAAACGGGTCGACGACCCAGAATGGCCCGACGACTCGAACGGGGAAGACTATCCGGACAAGACCAATGATCTGACGGGCCCGACAATCCAAACGGGTATGACGACCCGAACGAGCCCCTCCAAATCGTTGGGCCCGACGACCCGAACAAGCCCGACAACTTGGACAGGCCCGACAACCCGGACGAACCCTTCCAAACCGTCAAGCCCGACGATCCAGACAGGCCCGACGACATGGATGGTTCCAATGACACAGACGGACCCGACGACTCGGACGGGTCAAGCTATCCGGACAAGCCCGACAACTCAGACGGGCCCGACAGTTTGGAAGGCCCGTTCGAGTCGTTAGACCCGTCCAGGTCGTCGACCTGTCTAGGTCGTCGACCTGTCTAGGTTGTCGGGCCCGTCCGGGTCGTTGAACCCGTCCGTGTCGTCGGGCCCTTCTTGATCGTCAGGTTTCCAAATTTATCATGAACTCAAAACATAATTAAGCCTAAAATAAATATTGTTAAAATTGAATTTTATCTCATAATAAATTCAAATTTTTTTTCCAAACAAGAATTGAAATATAAGGTATTTTAATTCCCTTATCCAAACAAATTATTTAAAAAATGAATGAAATTTAATTGCAAACAATTCAAATGCAAAGCATTTTAATTTCTAAGTATTGCTGAAATGCTTCATCCAAACACAAGGTTAGAGTATTCTTCGAGTTCTTGTTTGCTTGGTTCATATTTATCATTCGGTTGATAATCATTTATTTTATTAGAAGAATTAGAACTTAACATGATACTCTATTGTCTATTAGACAAAACACATGCACACATAATTTGATCATCATTTGTTATACTCCTCTATGTTTTGTTGTATTCAAGCACTCAATCAAAACAAAATCGTATTTCTAAATTTTTTAAGGACCAGTTTAATGGCACCTAATATTTTAAATGTTTTATTTATTTTAATTAGATTATATATAGATTAAAAATAAAAATTTGAAAACGATTTTAATTTTACGAACTCATGTGTTACTTTTAATTTGTGGAATTTTTTTAAACTTTTTTTTTTCTTAAACTTGTCCGATGATATTCTAGGCTTGATATATTCCAATTCGTGTTTCAAAATTTGGAAGACTTTATACATAATAAACCAACTTAAGAGGTTTGTAATTTATACACTTCACAGCTTTACATATTTTACAAAAATTTGAACGCAGAAATATTGTTTTCGAGGTTTGTAATATTATTTGGTAAGTTCTTTTATGCTTTGTAAGATGTAAAATTTCTTAAGATCTTATTAATTTTTGTTTCAATGTTTAAAATTTCAAAAAATTTATTTTAAATTTAGTAATAATGTTTTAATAAAAAATGTACCAAATCTCTCTAATATCTTTGACTCGAAAAAAATATATAATTATGTAATTACGTATTTTTAGGGATGTGATTTTGGAGACAAGTGGAAAGCGGAACGGAATTTGAGAAGATGGGAAATTCTCAAACTTTTGCCTAAGTTGACAAGGACATGAACATGATAACACTCATATTATTTGGTTTTGATTTGCATGTGAACTTCTAAAGCTTTAATATAAGTTCTCATGTTAGGATATAAATTAGACGAGTTGAATAACATAAGTAAAAAAAAATCACAAATTCGGTACAAGTTTAGTTAGAAGTTATCAAGTTAAACTTCAGTTCATGTTTTATCTTTAAGCTGAAACTATTTTAAATATCTGAAATTGTAGATATTAAAACTTCAAATATTAGATCAAACACACAAAAACAAAGTATTGAAGTTTTGAATAAAATGTGGTATATTTACTTGTGATTTCATTATTCTAAAGAAAAGTATTGAAATTTATATTTTGTGGGATATTTTTGTGATATGTATAGCCTCGGATGGTTCCATCAAAGAAAATCACACCACATCTGTATGGTCCCGACAACAAAATCACATGCTTACACAAAGAACGACAGACAAAATTTGTCATAAATACACGAGGAACTTGGATTGTCTGTAGCCTTTTCATAGTAAAATAAATTTAAAAATGAGTTCAAGTAGAACCAATTCCTCTCATTTGTCTATCTTGTTTCACAATCAAACGCATATATGAGTGATTAAGAGTCATCTTATATTTTATTTGGTATATATGCTCTTCTCTTCGCTAATTGAAGCTTAGACACTATAAAGAGCATTCACTCAACAACAAATGAGAGGAATAACATTTCATAAAAAAAAATCTTTAATAGAGATGTATCTACCTAGCTAATTGTTTACAATAGAATATATATTTTTATTATTTAGTATTACTGGGATTCAAAATCGTACTTATACATAATTATATAAAGGAAGTACACATTTCATACTTACTCCTCAACCAATAACTCAAATTTTATCCTAAAAAATTGGGAGTTCAAAATTGTTTCAAATATAGGGGGATAACGTCTACTTGAACAACTTGTCCAGTCTTTTAGCTTTCACTCTAATCGTCCGTCCAATACTCTTGTCGTCCACTCGGTGCTCCAATCGATCGGTGTACCTATTATAGAGACTTTGATGCTTAAGTCAGCAATGGTTCGATTGACAATAGCAATTAATGCTATAATAAATGCGAGAAAAAAGTTCCAAAAACCTTATCTTTGACTTGTATTTATAATTTTCTACATAGACCTTTGATTAGGATTGATCTAATAAGGCTCAATTGCTTTAAAAACCTTATTAGTGACTTGTTTATCCTTAATTACCAGTTGACTTGTTTAACTTAGACGTCGTTCGACTGTGTCGGCCATATGTCATTGTTCGAGTCATAAAGACATCTGAAATATTTATGGCAAACCTTAACATAACTCATTATGAGTCGTTCGACATGACTAGGATCATAGGTTGTTTTGTTGACACATTATTTCATATGATTAATAGTTGGCACCCTCACACTCGGCATGTGGTACGCTCGATATTGTCCGCGGGTAACTACTCGTTGACACATAATTCCATATTATTAATAACTAGCTTCCTGACACTCGATATGTTGTATGCTTGAAATTGCTCACGGGTAGTCGCTCGTTGACACATAATTCCATGATCTCCAAAGTGAAACCCATGCCCTGCATTTTTATACAAAATCGTTCATACTCATCAATAACCCTAAATGGGAACAAAACATGTTAACCTTGAACAACCACAAAAAAAATCATAATACAAAACCACAATGTACATTGATAAAACCCCAATTTTCAATCAAAATAAACATAGAATGGCAAATCTTACTTGGCGAAAGTTGAACGATAATGGGTTTGCTTGACGCAAGTGAAAGGATGACAAGATACCTTTCCTTTTCAACAACCTCTGAATATGATTGTAGTATTTTTTACCATTGTTCTTCACCAACGCACTCGTCCTCAACAATTCGTTAATGCTCGAGTTTCTCGGTCTCTTTCGAACAACAACTATCTTGCTTTTTTTAATTCAATTCTTAGGGTTACTTTGTAAGGAAAAGTTAAGTTCAATTTTTAATAGGTTTTTCAAATTCAATTTTTAATTAAATCAATAGAAATAATAATTTCAACAACACATGTCGTATGATGTCAAAAAAATTCACATGACAACATGGAACGCCATTGTATAGGTCAACAAGCTATTAACGTCGTTATAGAAAAAGAACTAAAACAAAAAAAATAATACAAAAGTTGGACGACTAAAATAGGTTATAGCTTCACACAAGGACTAATTTCAAAATCCATTAAAAGTTTGAGAACAAAAAACATATTTATCCCTTTAGAATATGATTGTCCAAATGTAATAAAATTCAAAATAATATTGTAAAATTAATTTAAGACGTTATACGTTTATATTTCAACATTTGAAAAAGTTTTGTCTATTCATGGTTTAGTATAGGCAATATTTTCATAATCCTTGATTAAAAGAATAAGTAACACAAAAAACAAAATCGTTGTGTTTACAAAAATGTTGCCTATTATGATATCTTTGGCAACAATTGTTTCATTGTTGCATAATAGGTAACGATTGTACAATGTTATGGCCTAAATGAGAAATATAGTTGCCCAACATACACAACAACTGCAAATTCGTTGCCTAAAGTTTAGGCACCAATTTTTTAGCTTTAGGTTGTAGTTTTTCACTATTGCCTATTGTATTTTTTTGTTGTAGTGAATAATTCATGTTTTCATATGTACTAATTTTGTCTTCAATTCACATTTGCAGAATTTTGATGACGTACAAACATTGGATTAAAAAACATTAGCCTATGTTCAAAAAATGTGGGCAAAGTATTTTATTCATAGATGTAAGAATTTATAGTATTTGAAAAGTTAAAGTATATTAGCTTATACTACTTTTATATCTTTATCAATTATGTTAAAACTTTAGTTAATTATGGTTGGAACTTTTTTACTTTTATATCATTTGAATTGTTTGAAGTAGCATTGTAAAAATATTTTTTGACGACGATTGTGACCAAAATAGTTGTCATTTCTTGATTTAACGACGATTATGACACCCCACCGTCATTATTCTTTCAATTTTTTACTTTTTTAATCGTTTAACAATGGTTATAGGTGGAATCATCGTTATTTTTATTTCTCTTTGAAATCCTATAAACACCATCATCATACATGCTCACAAGAACATATCCACTTCAATTTATAATAATGAAAACCATAAAACATGCTTAGCATCAATCACAAACCTCCAAAAATAAACAAGAAAAATAGAAAAAATAAGGTATCTGACACTCAGTGCTGTTTGCCTCGAAAAATATTGGTTCTTAGTAGAATCATGTCACCGCTCAATGCCAGACCATTCGGAAAGCTAGCGCTCATTGATAGATTCTGGCGTTGAATGGCAAAGTCTGGTGCTCAGCATCGTGGAGCCAAAATGCTCCCAAACCTGCACTAGGACTGACACTCAACACTTCCTGAATGCCACTTAATGCCCATCAACTCGCAAAAAGTGGTGCTCAATGATGAAAACTACCAATTAGCGCTACATCAGTTCACAATAGATGCATTTTGGTGATTTTTGGGAAATATGGACTTATTGCATTGCTCAAAGTGGTTCTCCTCTCAAGTATTAGTCTAAAACAATTTTTAAAACATAAGAGTTGGTATTAATTTGATTAGTGACTCAAATTCCACTTTCTTCAAATTACCACAAGATTAAACAATAACATGCAACCATTGATCAAACAATCCAAAATACATCAATCATACATGCCAAACAAATTCACCACAACAAGTAAATTTTATCATCAAATGTATCCAACCACGTACATGCAAAACATCAAACTCACGTACACAAAAGGCAACTAACTTCCCTTACCATGACAGATTAACCCCACAACTCTAAAATAACAACCACACCTTTTCACTCACATGATACTCTATTTACACATACATAGAAATATCACAAACATGATCACACCATATCATCATGATCATTGATCAACAGAGACTAAAAAAGAAGACTAAAACCCCATATGCGACCAGGACACGATCATATACAATCCTAGAACAAAAAGACCCCTAAGAAAATGAATAGAAAACCACTTACACAATTTGAAGATACTGATATGATAGAAAGGAAGAGCTCACCAAGATGATCACCTTAGAGGTCTCTGATTTTAATTAGATGATCAGAAAGTCAAATTTCTTAGAAAGAAGAGAGATAACTCTTAGATAGGAGTTCTTAAAGAGATGAAAATAATAAGATCCTTTATGAACTTTCTATTTATACTTAACATTTTATCATTAAAATAATATAATCTCATTATTTTAAAATACAGTCACTCCTAAAATACAAATTTTAAGTTATCACAAATTTTATCTTTAAAATTAAAAAAAAAACATTAATTACATAAAAGTTTTTTTTAATGTGATACAATCAAATTCAATCAAATTTCTATCATTATTAGAAAAAAATTATTTAATTTACAATTTGAAATATACACAATAATCAACTTATAATTTAAATAAATTTTATATCTCTGTTTATGTTAGAATCGGCATAAAAGTCTAAAATATAAGAAAACAATGACCCCTAGATATTACCCAAGTACCCCAATTTAAACAAGTGACACTTGTCCTCTTTTTTGGTTTTTCAGTAAAATCCCATTTTCCTTCTTTTTTTAGCTTCTGTCATGAAAATTTTGTAAATATCCATATTTATATGTGTGACACGTGTCCTTATTTTTGGGTTTTTAGTAATTGGAGTGATTCCTCTCTCAGTTTAACTTCCGCTCACCACTCTATTCAAAATTAAAAAATATCTTTCACATCCCACTATCTTTCTTAAACTATTTCATCCTCCTATTGCCAAAAAATTCTTGGACCATCTTCTACCCTCTGAATTCTGAACCCTAAAACACACTTTTTTTTTATCAACCACACTCTTTTCTTTAGAACCAACAATAAACGAGGTTTTGTTCGTCAAGGTTAACATGGTTTTGGATTTCAACGAGTGCACTCTTCCATTATCAAAGCTTCTTCTACGACACTATGACCACTCTAGGTTCTTCTACTTTTTCCTTCTAATTCGTTACTCTTTTTTTCCTCTCTTCTCTAATTTGTTCTTATTTTCATGTTTCTTTGTTGAAAGGCCATCTCGGTACTCCAGATTGATCCATGCAATGATCTCGAATTATTTGTTAAATGTTTAGTTGATGTTGGGCTTTTAGGTTATTTTACTTTTTCTGCTACATGTCATGATTGGGCTTTGCTTTCAAATGTCTCTCATTTGCAGAAAAGAAGTTTGCAAAAGATCAATAGGGATTTTATTTTGCTGCGTCCATGAAGCTTTGTAGAAAAGCAATTTGCAAAAGATCTATAGGTTTTTTGTTGTATTTCTCTGTTGGATGGATGTTTTGCTCTCAGATTGATGAATACCGTGTAGAACATTAGAAAGGTAAGAACTTTTCTTCTTCTCTCCGATTTTGTGTTTTTCTACCATATTTAACTTTTTTTCTTTGTTGTATTTCTCTGTTGGATGGATGTCAGATTGATGAATACCGTGTAGAACACAAAAAAGATAACAACTTTTTTCTTCTCAGCTATTTTTTGTTCTTCTATCATATTAAACTACTTTTCTTTGTTGTATTTCTTTCTTGGATTGATGTTTTGCTCTCAGATTCATGAATACCATGAAGAACACAAAAAGGTAACAACTTGATGTTTTTTCGGTGAGCTTGATGAACAGATTGAAGAACACAAAAAAAGCCAAATCTTTTGTTTTTCTCTTCGATAGATCAATGATTTATGGGACATCCATGAAGCTTTCCTGCGAAATGGTTGAATGAACTGATTGAACAACAAAAGATAGGTGAATTTGTTTTTCTTTTCTCCAATCTTTTCTGCTTTTACCATATGTAACTACTTCTCTTTGTTCTACTTCTCTGTTGGATGAATATTTTTCTTTGACATTCATGAAAATAATGAATCACACCAAAAAGGTAGAAGTTTTTCTTTTTCTTTGACCCGTTTTATTTTTCTTGGTAGTTGGCAAATGATGTTTTTTAGTGAGATTGATGAACATATTGCATAACACAAAAAAATGCCAAAGTTTTTCTTCTTCTCTTTGATGGATCAATTATTTATGGGACATCCATGAATATTTTTCGCAAAATAGTTGAATGAACTGATTGAAGAACGCCTAAAAGGTGTAAGCTTTTTTTCTTGGCTCTGATCTTTTCTGCTTCTACCATATGTAACTAATTTTCTTTGTAGATGAAGGTTTTTTTAAGATTCATGAAAAGAATGAAGAACACCAAAAAGGTAAAAGCTTTTCTTTTTCTTTGACTCAATTTTTTTTTTGTTTCTTGGTAATTGACGAAATATGTTTTTCTGTGAGATTGATGAGCAGATTGAAGAACACAAAAAGGTCGAAGCTTTTGTTCTTCTCTTCGATGGATCAATGATTTATGGGACATCCATGTAGATTTTCTGTGAAATGGTTCAATGAACTGATTGAAGAACACCCAAAAGGTCTAAGCTTTTTTTCTTCTCTCCGGTCTTTTATGCTTCTACCATATGTAACTACTTTTCTTTGTACTACTCCTCTATTTGATGAAGGTTTTTCTTTGAGATTCATGAAGAGAATGAAAGACACAAAAAAGGCCAAAGTTTTTCTTTTACGCGATTAAACAACATTTTTTTACTGGCATTATGGTATCGACTTTGGTCTTCTTCTACGATTAAAAAGGCCACTTGTTTGAGGGTTAGATGGAGGGAGTACTATGCATGAGTTGATTGATGTTGCATGCATTAATAATTTAAACTTAGTTACTTTGAGATGATTTGCATTTTAAATAAAGTAGTGTTAGGTGGTTTCGTTGTCTACATTCCTTCTTCTACGTTCCTAAGGTATGCCATTTTTTTCTTTGTTTGTGTGTTTGAGTTTTTGGTTGGATTCTCTATCTCAGTTGTTTTGAGACCATTTTAGATTTCGTGTTTGTGTTTTCTGAATTTCGTACGTTGGTGTTTGGTGCTTGATTTTGTATGTTTTACCAGGTATGTATTTTAATGTTATGTTTTTCAATTTTTGTTAGTACTTGTGTTCTAGAGTTTTCAAATGTTTCTTATTTTTTTTCCTTTGTTCTTTCATGTTTTCTTCTTCTATTAAAGAGAAGATCAAAGATTTTTGAAGATCCAAAACGAAGTTCTGAAGTAGAATGATGAAAAATCATTATTAAGAGGTTTTATTTTTAAATGGTTTTATTTTTATTATTTTTCCATTGTTTGAATAGATAAATGACTCTCTTTGTTAAGTTTCTCCAACACTAGATGGTAAAGTTTCTTCAAGGAAATCTCAGGATGTTTTGGTCTCTTCAAATCAGTAGCATGGGAAACATAAATTACTATTCGAGACCATTTAATAACATGGAAAACATAAATTAATATTAAAGACCATTTAATAGCATGGGAAACATAAATTATGATTCAAGACCATTTAATAGCATGAGAAACATAAATTACTATTTAAGAATATTTAATGCAATAACTTACTCTTTCAAATGAGAACATAAAAGAATAAAGATCACAAATGAATTTGAACCATCTTTTGAATAACTCACTATTTTTTTTCACTGCATGGAAGATTTTAGTTTTCGGTTGTTATTTCTTCTGGGTTTCCTCAGTTTCAAGGTATGGTGGCATTTATGTTTTTCATTTGTTTTCCTTAGGTTTTTCTTTTTTCATAGTTTTACTGAGGCATTTATGTTTTTTTTTTCTTCAGATTTTGGTTGTTATTCGTATTTGGGTTTTGTGGGATGATATCTTGAAACTTTCTTTGCTTTCTCTCCTGCTCATCTTATTTCTAAAATCCCAACTTTATATTTTTTTGTTTTGGCTTTTGCTTTGATTGTGAATGTTTTGTTGTCTTGATTAGGTGATTCTTTGTTTTCATTTTCGTTTTGCTGTGATGGTTTTGTTTGCATGTCCTATTACCTTCTTTCCCTTCATCTTTGTGGGTTTTTTTTTCAACCCATATTTGTGTATATTTAGCTTTATGGGTTTTACTGTCTAGGTGTTATTTTTGTTGATGGGTTGGTTGCTAAGGTTTTTGCTGTTTTGTTTTTGGTTTTAATTTTTATTGTGGTTTAATCTTTGATCTTAAAATGTAGTTGTGTTATTGTATTTTCGTGGATCTTTGAGATGGCTTTGTGGTTTGATTTTTTTTTTTTGCATTTTTCTTATTTTTGTATCTTTGAAATGACTTCATTCTTCATATTGTCTTCTAAAGTTCCACTTTTAATTTTTCTTATTTTTATGTTTCTTATTTTATAAAGGTTGTAATGACCAAAAAGTTGGATATGATCAAAGATATTGAAGATTAAATCTTTTTATTTTCTGGATTCTCTGCTCCGTCTAATTTCTAACATGTTGTGTTTTTTTCTTCTTATTATCTTACCTAAAATACTAAGAAATACGAAAGCATTTAAAGGCAAAAGTTGCATCTGATGCATGCAAGGTTCATCCCTTTATTGATGAGTTCATACCAACTCTTGAAGGCGAGAATGGGATTTGCTTTACACACCGAGAAAAACTACCAGGTGCTACATGGTTTGCTTTATTTTATTTTATATTATATTATTTTAGAATACCTATTTTATTTTATATATGTGTTGTATGCATCAATGAAATTCTTATTTATTGGGAGACACACGTCTTCTTGGGTATAATACGACATGTATAAAATTAATTGTTTTAGCAATGAAATGATTTTTCTTTCAAAAAAATTTCTAACCATAAGACGGTGGTTGAATTTGACATTTGACAGGTGAACATGATGAGAATCATCAAAGGAAACTGCTCGATGAATTGAGAGCTAAAGTATGATCATTGTGCTATAGAGCTCAAAAAAGAAAACGAGATTTTGTTCACTATCATATATCTCATCTCATATAAACTGCAAGATTTTAAAGCATAGAAAAAGAAAAATTATATCAATGATATTAACATGTCTATCCCGATGGACTGTAAATTTACTAAACTTTTTTCAATAGTAGTATTACCACCTATTTTTTAGTTTTTCTTTACAATTTGTTTTTTCTTGGTAATTATGATATCTACAATATTTCATACATATACTACTTTGTCTTTAAGTTTCAATTATTATTTTCTTTTTGCTTTCAATTTTCTATCATTTTACTTAACTTTTTACGATTTTCATGATTGGTAGTAAATATATTATTATAATTAATTTGAGTTTTATTAATATATTTAACTTATTATAAAGTTTAATTAATTATTTTTAATTTGTTTAATTTTTTTTATATTTTGTGAATAATAAGATTAAGTTATTATTGTCAAAAGTATTGGAATTAGAAAGTAGACATTTATTAATTATACTATAAAACTAAGATATAAAATTTATAATTTATATTTGTACTTTAAAAATTATTATAGAATAAGTTTTGGAATTAGAAAGGGGACATTTATTAAAAATAATAGTTTTGTTTGGGACTTTTCATCATTCTTTAATTTTATATCAACACTTTACTTTAACAACAAATAATGGAGTAGATCGTCGTAACTACTCTTCTATTTGATAAATGTTTTTTTTTTTTTTTTAGATTCTTAAAGAGAATGAAGAACACAAATGTAAGGCCCTATTCTTTTTCTGCCTTTAACAAAAAGGGCTGCCCTAAATCTGATGGGCCTAAGAGTTGGCCCAAGAGATAAAGCTGAATCCTAGTCTGCCCTAATGTTCCACTTTCACTCTTTCGGAAAAAAAAATCAGTCGTCACCTTTACGTCTCTCTCACAGAACGCTCTGCTAGGGTTTGCTCTAAGCCTTCTTCGAGCTAACTCAAACCCAGCTCCTACTCCACGTAAGTCACTCCTCAGCTCATGTTTCCTCTTTTCATGGCCTATGTTCATTATTTACCGTTAGGGTTTGGTAATGACTCGTCCTTTTTCTCTGTTTTACCGTTCGTTTCAGCTCGTTGACCATCCTAGGGACAATCGTGCTCACTATGTGCGTGTCGGAGCGTTCCGCTAGCTTGTTTTCCAAGTACGGGAAGCTAGGGTTCGCCCTTTCTTTTGAGTGATATTGTTTGTGCCTTTGTTTTGCCGTTTAAATATGTTTGGTATGTTAATATGAACTCCAGTATGATAATTTTGAGCCATTGGTGATCTGTTGAGTGGTAATGCACGAGAGAATAGTGGTGAGCTCTGGTTTTCTCGGCCAAGCGAGCTTGTCTCGCCTAGGCGAGATCAACAAAGGCTCGCCCAAGATGTTTCACGCGAGCGGTCGCTCAGGCGACCCACGTTGCTCCTAAGCGAGCGAGCATCTCGCCCAAGCGAGAGGGGTCTCGCCTAAGCGAGATCCCGCGTGAGGCTACTGTTCCCCTTTTTGAGCCCTCGCCTAGGCGAAGGGGGCTCGCCTGAGCGAGAGCTTCTCGCCTGAGCGAGATCCTTCAGCCTGAGCGAGGGGCTAGGTGAGGCAGTGCACTGTTTGGTTGCTTTGTTGCCCTTGGATGATTGGTATTTGTTTGGGTATGATTGTTATGATGAGAAATATATAATGAATTGCTATGTATGCGTGACATGATTCATGAATGGTGAATGATGGATATGGTGGGAACTTGGCATGTGAACTAAATGAGATGGTTAGTGTTAAAATGGCATGGTATTGGCATGATCTGAAATCCCATAACTATGGTTGGAGAGAAATGGTTGAGTATGGAACCACTGAGAAAGAAATGAGAAAGGGTGAATTATCAAGAGATGGTATGTGAGGTATATATAAATGTGCAATAATCTTTATCGATTGATCTGGTATGCTTGGTCCGTGTCAGTGTGTAATTCCTTGGAAATCCTTAGGTGGGATTTCTAGGTCGTGCTTCAGTGGTCGGGACATAATTCCATGGCCCCTGTTAGTGGGTGTCCATGGTGGTGTCCCATCTGTATAACTAGGTAAGGATTCAAGGTAAGGTTGCATCCTGACACTCTAAGGAGTCAGTTAGTCTCACCTAGAGCGGACTGACTCTTGTGGTGAGAGTAGCAGGAGACCTGAAATTTATTAAGGGCTAACCTTGTGGTGAGGGAAATTGATTCATTGTAACACTTGTAACACACAGCTCGAGGGTGAGCAGCTCGGGGGTGAGCAGAGGTATCCAGCACAAGTGCAAACATCCACTAAATCTGACCATGTTATATGTATCCGGATGAGTCGAGTCATGTCTTAGTGTATTGTCTGCGAAGTCATAACATGATTGGTTGATTCGTGTATATGGGATGGTGAATATATATTTGATTGTATGGATGAAATCTTTTGTGCTCTAGCTTACCCTACTTTTATTGTTGTGTGTTCTGCTGTGTGGTACTCTCTTTTGCGATGATCATCAACTTGTTGGTGTGAGCAGATGCAAGGAACACCCGTGGACAACAGGGACGTGATGGTTCCGCCACATAGTCCACGTGGACTAGACTTTAGTTTCTTTATGGGCTTTTCTTTAGGGCTATGACTCATGTACTTGTTTGTCCTTGGATCTAGATATTTTTTGTAACTTTTTATCTAGCTTTCTTTTGGGCATCGTGGTGTGCCTTGGATTGTAAGGAGTTGAGTTTTAAACTCTAGGACTGCGCTATTATATTATCTTTATTATGTCGCTCCCTTTAATTTCGTATATTAAATTAAATGGGGTGTTACAACGAAAAAGGCCAAAACTTTTCTTTTACGCGATTAAACAATTAAACAACATTTTTTTACTAGCATTATGGTCTTGACTCTGGACTTCTTCTAAATCATAGTTGTCTTTGAAAAATATTTCATTTTATTATTAATTAATAATTATTTTATGTATAAATTTAATTTAATATAGTGATTTTATATTTATGAATATATACTTGATTTGATATATTTAATTAGTTAGTCATATCAATTTTGCTTTTATATATAATATTTAATGAAATTTTTTTGTTCCTAAGGATATGCAATAAATTGGAACCATCATGATATACAGTTGTGACTTTTGGAATAACTATCATGATCTTACTCTCTTTATATTATATATATATACTCGTAATGATTATCAATCTTCTACTTCTTCATTAGCAATCAAATTTTAACAATCTTGTTCTTCATCTCTTACCAATCTTCTCTTTTTTATAAACATATTCCAAATAAAATAATTTTTATAAATCAAGTAATTAATATATTATTACAAATTCAATAAATGGTTTCATATTCCAAGATTAAAATTGTTTACATTTACCAATTCATTAATAAATATTTATTAAATAATTTACATTAATGACTCATAATTGGTTTCATATTCCATGATTGTAATTGTTTTGATTGCATTGCAAATAAACGTATTCTACTATAATGTGACAGTTATGACTGCTTAAGAAATAATGCAAATATCTTTGTATTACTAAATTACTAAATTTGAGCGTATTCCAACTCATGAAAACACAACTTCCAACAAAGATATTTTTAAATCTATTCGTAATAATAATTTTTTAATAATCAATTTTTTTCTTATTATTTGCGTCATGAATAGGTTCTAGAATCCACATTCATCATTGCACTGTTAATATCATATTTAAATACCAGTGCGTATGCACCAATCTCCTCTTTATATATTGTTATATATAAAAGGTTATAATTTTTAAAATAATATTAAGGTAAAACTGGAATAACGAAATGTGGACACAAAAAAGGATATCCTCTTTATATATTATATTATAGATGTTATAGATATACTTTTATTTTTTTATTTTATCTATTATTATTCATTGAATATTAAAAACAAAACTAATTACTGTAATACTTTCATATTTATTGTATTATGTTTAACTTTTATTATAAATTCAATGTTTACGTTGATAACAACATCTACATGTATTTTTGTTTAAAAATTTTAACATCAATTTCAATTACTCTAACTTTTAAAAGGGACTATATCATCTCACAATATGTTTGCAGTTTTCCATTTTTCTTTAAATTAATTATTTATATGTGGATAATACTTTTGCACTGGACAAAAGTTCACAATATACCAATACTTTATTTTAACAACGATACGTACATATGCACGGAACAAAAGTTCACAAGACACCTGATTAGTATACTTTGCCGCCAAAACCACACCCTTTAGATTTATTGTCAAATGTAATCATTTCAACATTTCAATATAAATTAAGTATAACTATAAAGTATGTATTATTTAACTATGAATTATATCAATATATAATGAACTTAAACAATAGTCTTGAATAATTAGATAATGAAAAAAATTATCTAATTAACCAAAATATAAATGATATAATTACAAATCTATATAAATTATACCGATAATAACAATATTTTAATTTAATTTTTTACTAATATAATATATTAATATAATATATGATATTTAAACAAAATACCCACAAAAACAAAAAAGGACCATGCGTACACACGAATTTGATATTAGTTTGCACTTAAATCTTTCGTATCTTATATGTCCTTGTCCACGTGGTGCAACAATTCTGCTGCCACCGTTTTAATTCTTTTCCCTTTTCATTTGGTGGCATAATATATTAATTTTTCTTTCTCTATGTCTTAAATATTTGTATCACTACTAAAAAAAAGATTTGAAATTTTTTTTTTAGAAAATACTTATAAATTTTGTTATGAAAAAAAGATTTGCAGGAAATTGCTGCCAATTTTTTTGTAAAATATTTTGTATAAAACACTTTTTACAACAAATTTTGTAAGAAATACTTGCGAATTTTATAATTTTGTAGGAAATAATTAGCCACGAAGGAATTATCTATCAATTAAAATTCTTAGAAAAAATAGCAGTAAAAAGTCTTTTCTTGCAAATATTTTTAACAAATTTACAAAAAAATTTCCATGTAATATGAGAATATGTAATATGAGAATTTGTAGTAGTGTATTTTAGTGATTTTTAACATAAATTGTTTGTATTAGTTTATGACTGTGTTTATAAGTTTGACAGCAAAATATGACTATTAAAAATGAATTCATGAATATGATTCTAATGGAACACACAAAAAATATTAAAAATAATTAAAAATTAAAGTTGTTATAATTATAGGACTCGATTTTAGTTTTCAAAATTAAAGTGTTTAAAATCTTTTAAGATATGGTTATTTAGTCTTATACTTATAGTTCTTACAGTTCAAGTTATCGTATGATTATATTTTATTAATTTAAAATAAAATGAATTAATTTTAAATAGTTTTTTATTTTTAACTATCTTATTCAGATAATTAATTAATTTTTATTCAAGTCTTATTGACAATTAACTATCTATGACATTTTAGATTACTGTTAGATTTTGTTCATTAAATCACAAATCCGCCTATGAATAGTATTAATATTTTAAGTGAAAGTGGTAAAATTATATAATTTTAAATTATTTTTAAGTCACATTTATATTATACGATTTATTTCATTTAATTAAAGTTTATGTCTAGTCTTAACATTCTAGGTGAAAACAGTAAAATAAGATAATTATTTATTGATGTGTATTTATATGTGAACATATATGACATTAGTGTGTTTGTTCATGTTTATAATTATCTTTAAAACTATGTGGTGAGATATATTTTGTTATAGTATTATAGTGAAAATAAAATATTCTAATTTCCTTGATGATTTAAATTAAAACATCATTTCAAATGTGGTTTGTGTATTAAGTTATTGCAGTATGTATAATAAATCATCTGAGGATGAATATTTTAATTTATTTATGACAAATTATATACTATTTAGTGCGGCATACTTAATATAATTATTCAGAACATAAAAATTGAAAAGTTAGTCTGAATATTAATATGCAATTGAGGATTCTAGTATTCATAAATAAAGATAAATGACATGTATTTAACAAATGTAACTCTCGAACCTTTAGAGATTTTTTTTTAAAATCTTAATTTTTATAATAATAATAATAATAAAAATTTAAATAAAATAATATTAAAAATATAAGTTATAAAGTTTTTAGTTAAATAATTTTTTGTTTTACTGTATTTCTTATATATATTTTTTCTTTTATTTACTTTTATTTTCTTTTTTCTTATTTATTCAATAAAGCATTAACATATTCATTTGATTTTTTCTTTAATGATACATGTGCGTATACCTTAAACCTGCCAGTCAGAAGAAGTACATTTTTGTGCTTTCAGGTAGAGTAAGGCATGTGCGTAATAGATACTCAATACAAAATTTAGAGGTTAGAAGATCACTATAATATGAAAAGACTACACATACACAAATATTTTAAAAAATAATAACTTATTGGATTACTTTTTTACCCATTTATTATTTTACTTTACTGTAGTATTTTACCTATTTCCTATGTCTACCTTTTTATTTAAAATTAATAAAATAAATTTAATAAAATTGTATGATTCATGATTCATTAAGTGAACATGTGGTTGTCAAGTAAACTATTCAAACAATTATTTTAGGTGATGAGCAGAAAAAAAATCTATTTTTCAGCACATCAGCAGAAAAAAAAAATACTTCTAAAGAAAGAAAAAAAAAAGCTACATATGTATTTATTTTCACATAGTGTCGGAAATAGTTTTATATCAAACCCATTTTATAATTATGGTTCACTTTTTTCATGTATCACATCGTCAAATCTGTACAAATTTATGTTTACATTAAATTGTGATGTTCACATAACAAATCATATGTTTTTTTCAATAAAATTGACACATTTTGTGGACAAGTATTTTTTATAATAATATATAACATTTTTTTTAAAAATAGACTAAAGTGTAAAGTGCACTATTTAATCCAAAGGCATTTGTTTTTAATAGATTAAATCATCAACATTCGTAAAATGAAAATTAATTATATTAATAATTTAAATATATATTACTTATTTTATAATGAAATGATAGAGACTAAAATAAAAAATTATTTTCTTTTATGAATTTAGATATAAGAGCTAAAATAAATTAAAAATTATTTTTAAAGATGAAAATAGATAAAAATAGTTTAACCATAGAGATTAAAATAAGTGTAGATTAAACTGTAAATATTTTAAAAGTAGTAGCTAAATGGGTTATTAACAACAAACTATCTTCTCTCTTAATTGGTTCTTGACTGAATATATATATATTTTTAGTCAGATATATTTTTTTAATTTTTTTTTTAAAAACCTAGACAATTGTATATATGTTTTTTTTTAGTTAAAAGATGTTGACATGACGAATAACCAGTGAGGTGAAAACGACATGAAAATTAATAAATTTTTAAAAGATAAAAGTAATAAATACATTAATGCAATAAATTATAAATTTTTGAGAAGATAAAATAATAAAATATAATAAAATACACGATAATGAATGCAAATCATATGAAGAAAATACAAAATAAATAATACTGTTAAATTAAGAAAAATACACACAATAGTAAAATTCAATAGTCTAAATTATAAAAGTTAAAAAAAAAATATTGCAAAAACAAACCTAATAAAAAGGTAGACATAATAATAAAATACTATCATAATATGCAATATGTGAATATCTCTTATAATAATATATATTATTATAAATATTTAAGTAGGTTAAATGAAAATAAAAGTTTGATTACTATTCACAATATGAAATTTCTACGTATTAATAACTTATAATATTCAAAGAAAATGAAACAATGGAAATGAAAATGACATATAGAAAAAACTAACAAAGCTGCAGTCATAACAAAGTTCTCACTATACATACTATATGCCGATACCTAAAACTCATAGGGATTAATATATGGAAACTTTGTTAACCAATTAATAAGCACACGTGTAACAAATTCTTTATTCCAATATTAAAAGATTAACAATGAATTTAGTTATTACATTTCTTTCTTTCCTTAAAATATAAATATATAAAAAATAAAAAAAATAAAAGAGGAAGCTTCGCGGAAATTGCACTAACCTGCTGTGCTGACAACCCTACATGCTTATTTATAATATTTCTCTTCTGTTGTGGCTTGCTATCATCACACACCTTCATTCACTCATTCGGTTAGGTGCCACCTTGTCTTCCCATAAAAGATTTTTTATTAGTCAAATTTATAATTTTCTTGTAATTTAGAAGTCCAAAGTTTTCAGGTGTTGAAAATGGAGGTGATGGAGAATGGTGGTGGTGCAAACATGAAGGGGTTGTTGAACAAGGAGATGAGACATGGAAGAACAGCACATAACATGTCATCTTCTTCACTGCGAAAAAAATCCGACCTAACTCTTGTGTCTAAGATTAGTTGTGGTCCTCTAAAAGACATGTTGGTGAACATTCAAGAGGTTGTTTTGGGAACCAAACTCTCTATTCTCTTCCCAGCTGTTCCAATTGCCATTGTTGCTCAATGCTATGGATTTGGAAGAGTGAGTTCTCTTCTGGTTTTTCTGGATTTTCACACCATTTTTCACCTGATAAGTTTGAGTTCTTATCATATGATTATCATATGTGTAACTGAACAATATTGAATGTTTCCTATGAAATTAGCATGATCTTCCAACATTTCTCTTTTCAACCCTTTCTTCTTCTGTCTTATGTATGGTTTGAAAAGAAAGTAATGCATGAATGGAAATGAACACTGATTATTTCTACCCTTCATTCTTTTAATGTAGAATGTGAATCAATCAGTGTGTATTCTTGAATCATTACATCATTACATTTCATATAATTTAGTTGAGTTTTATGAAGTTTTTTTTTTTTTTTTTGATAAATTAAAAGGGTTAAAGATAATTCTAGTGTCATAAATTGACCCATAGAATCTACAAATTCTTGTCTGGTGGGTACAAAAGCAAGTACAGAAGTTAAAATGTTACAGGACACATGGATTGAAGATATTCTTTAGTACAAGTCAAATCTCCTTTTTACTTTTTATTCCAATAATGCATCTTTATCACTCATTTTCCTTCCTTCTTTTTTTCAATTTTCCTCTTTTCTTATTCTTTATCTGTGCTATATGTCATTTTTAATTAAATTCTTCTATGAAACCATTTATGTATATATTTTTTGAACTATGATTCCGTTTTATCCAAATCATGGATAGAAAATGACAGTTGTCCTTATGTATGTCACTTTAAAAATAATTTATATTATAATTTGGAAGATTTTAACAAGTTAATCCTTTAATACTTTTTTATTAAGCTTTATGTATATACATATATATTTACTCTAAAAGTTTTCTCTTACCACTTTTAATAATTATAGTACTTTTTCGTTAGAGGGAGAAAAATAATTAAAGTATCTATGTGGTGATAATATATACAAATGCATAATTTCTTTTTCTTTTTTTAGAAAAGTGTAGTATTCAGTGGTTGGATTATCTAATAATAATCACTTTCTTTTTGTTTCTTACAGCCATGGGTTTTCGCATTGAGCTTATTGGGGCTTACCCCACTTGCAGAAAGACTCAGTTTCTTGACAGAGTAAGAAAATCATGACATGATTGTTCCATTCTTTTTGTTTATAGCTGGATTCTACATTAATCATTTTTTATTATTCTGTAAATTTTTCCTTTACCCTTTTATGTTTGTTTACTGATTCTTCTTCTTCCATTTGTTACCTTGGTATTTGGTACTTCAAAATTTGCAGACAAATTGCTTGCTACACTGGTCCCACAGGTACGTTGGGAGTATCCATAATTGTATGTTCTACTAGAACATGTTCTTTCTTTTCAAGTTTTCCACTGTCAGTGTACTGTTATGTTTTCTTTAATTTAGACTAAATATGAATTTCACTTTATTATCATAAAAAAAAAATTACAATGTTTCTTATTTCTTTGTTTTTTTCATACATTATTGATCTTTTCTAACTAATATTTTTCCAATAATAAAATGCAAGACTATATAATTGATTGTCATGATATTTAAGTCTTATTGTGTTTCTTTTTCTACAGTGGGAGGACTTATGAATGCAACATGTGGGAATAGTACAGAGCTCATTATAGCAATTTTTGCCCTTAGCCATAATAACATTGCTTTGGTCAAATATTCTCTTCTGGGTTCTGTAATTTCTAATCTTCTTCTGGTTCTTGGAACCTCTCTATTCTGTGGAGGCCTTGTAAACCTTAGACAGGAACAGAAATATGATAGAGTAAGACCCTTCAATCCATTAAAAAAATTTAGGTTTAATAGGTTTTTTTTCTTTTACAATATTTGAGGATCTTATTGGATGTAATTTCTTGAATTTTGATTTGAATTTAGTTTCTATTTTATTTGAAAGGAGTCAACGTATTAAATTGATGTTAACATTGGTCGATAGATTATTACAGGAGTGATTTTAAGTTTTTTCAAACTTTCACTCTCTCACTTTTTCATTCTCTACTCATAGCACCTCTTTCTACTCATAGCGCCTATGGTGTTACGATGAGTAAAAAAAATATAGTGAAAGATTGAAAAAGTCAAAAGTTATTACACTTCGTCATTTTTTTAAAAAGGTGTCAACATCAATTTAATATAGAAGAGACAATTTTGACTACTTTTAAATAAAATAGAAAATGAAAAAGAAAAAGAAGGTTAAGAATCACATTGAATAAACTCTTGAAATCTTCAAATATTGGCACTAAATCACCCACTAAGCCAAACTTTTGTTCATGAATTGCCTATCTTATTTTGAGGTGAAGTAATAATGACTAGTGTTAATTAGAGTGTTGAATGTTTTGCAAATTTTCTTGCAGAGACAAGCAGATATGAACTTGCTTATGCTGTTTGTGGCATTGCATTGCCACTTGCTGCCAATGTTGTTCCATTATGCTGGTGCCTCAGAAGGTGTCACTGCAGAATCATCTCTGCAGTTGTCAAGAGCTGCTAGCATTATCATGGTGATAGCATATTTTGCCTACCTTGTGTTCCAGCTTTGGACTCACAGAACACTATTTGAAGACCACGATGTAAGCTTTCTTTGATTTTGAAATGATGAGGCTAATGATGATTCTTCTTCATGTCAATGTGTAAATAGTAGTTGTCATCATGCATCTTGCAGCAAAATGAAGAAGAGGGTGACACTGATTCAGATGAAGCAGTGATAGGATTCTGGAGTGGGTGTGTTTGGCTGGTGGGGATCACTGTGATTATTGCAGTGCTGTCTGAATATGTGGTGGAAACAATTCAGGTAATTGACTTCTTTTTCTTTCTCAGTTTATTTTACAAATTGCAAATCAATAACAAATTATCTTAGCTACTCTTTTTAAAGTATTTATCATCTATGACCACCTGTGATTAATGTGACTGTGTTTTCTTATGACTGTTTTGGAGTCTGTGTATATCATAATCTGTTATACTATCAGCTGATAGTGATGAAAAAAATATGTGAAATTGAACAGGATGCATCTAATTCATGGGGTATATCTGTTAGCTTCCTCAGCATAATCTTGCTTCCAATAGTTGGTAATGCAGCAGAACATGCTGGAGCAATCATATTTGCTTTCAAGAACAAACTGGTATCAAGTTTTATGAAATTCTGATACTTTTCATTTATTACATAAATTGCTTGCCTGAAATATGATTCAAATCATTTGTGCACATTCTTATGTGTTTAATTTCCTGAGACTAACATAATGATGGTGCTGCAGGACATTTCTTTGGGTGTTTGTCTGGGTTCTGCAACTCAAATTAGCATGTTTGTGGTAAGCATTCACCTTGAAAATAGTGAATGTTTAGTTGGATGAATAAAAATTTTCATTAAGCAAGTGTTATTACAATGTAGGTTCCCCTTTGTGTGATTGTTGCTTGGATTCTGGGAATTCAAATGGACCTCACCTTCAACCTCTTAGAAACAGGTTCACTTGCTTTGGCAATAATAACCACAGCTTTCACATTACAGGTATACTAATTTTACAAATTTGAGATATACACTAATTCTAATTTTATGTTAAAGTTTAGAGATTGAAAACATATTTAACCCTAAATTATAATTTATGTTGGTACAACAGAAAGATTGATCGAGTATTTCTTCCATTGTAGGATGGAACTTCTCATTACATGAAAGGCCTTGTGCTCTTCCTGTGCTACATTATTATTGGGGCATGCTTTTTCGTACAAAGAACATCCTCTGGTAAGCATAATAAACATTATCAATCTGTGTATTTATGTACTGTCTGAAATTACAATTCATTCATCAAATTGTCACTCTTTTTCCCAGACCAAATTAATGCTTCTAGCATAATGCTCAAATCAGCAAGGGAAGAAGTTTTCAGAGCTTAATGGGTAAATTCATGTTCTCTATATGCATGCAGATATATAATGTTTTTGTGTGCATTCAAAGAGTGTATGAAATTAGCTTCGAGCATTTCTTTGCAGGCATTTGTGACTGTTTTTGGTGTGAGATAAAGAGTTGGAGCTTCCAAACTTTGAACAAGATTCAATGCATTTGTTATTTGTTCATTTGTGATTCCCAGCCAAAGAGATGAAGAAGTTTTGCACTCCAATCTATTTGGTTGTTTCTGTATATAGTTCTCTTGAAAGGATTTTTCTTTTTCAAGAATTCTTTTGCATAATGTTGTAGAGACAGAGTTGTCTGTGACATGATTCTCAAATAAATTAAGAACTGTTATTTGGAATCTGTGGTCACATAAGCAAGAGCTTTTCCTCATGATAGCAATCTTTTCTCTTTTTATAAGAAAAGAAAGAAGTAAGAGCCACCTTTTGATTTTGATTGTCCACACGAAAGAGAAACAGAGAAAACATAGAAAAAATTTGTAAAACCACATTGTGAGCCACACATTAATGGTGTGTTTGATATAGCAAAGTTACTATTCAGGAGTTTTGAGTTTTGAGTGCATTTGGAGTGAGAAAATTGTGAGATGAAGATAAAATGTTGGGATTTGTGACTATGGTGCTTCAATTACTATTTTACATCAAGGTATTTATTTTGTTTTTTAAGTATTATTGTCAATTGATAAATAATATTTTTATACTTTAAAATATATACAAAGTACAATTTTGACTTTACATTAAAAAAAAAACTAATCAACTTTTATTAATTCAATAAATTAATCACATATACAAATACATTTTCTATTTATACGTACTAGCTTTCTACTAAACCAATCATCTCATTTTTCTTCAATTTTTCTCCAAATTTATCTTTCATATCCACGTCTTGAAAAGTGACATGAAAATTTAATGATGAGACAAATTTATGTATATATTCATAGAGGAAGGCTACACACTTCAAACTTTATGATAATAAAAAAATTGTAACTTTGACCACAAATATAATTAAATGGCAGTTGCATTAATAATATAAAGGAATGATAGATATGAGTTACATAAATTCCCAATATTTAAATAGAATTCTAAATTGAATTTTGAACTTTGATTGAGATAGGTGTCACATAATGTTTAAATATAATTTTAAATTGAATTTTAAATTTTTATGGAGAGAGGTGTCTCATATTAGAAAAGAATATAATATTAAATTAAATCAAGAGACAGAAAATGGGTTTTGAAAAGACTAATCTTTCTCAAACTAATTTTAAAAATGATTCTTATAAGAAGATTGAATAAAAATTGAATGTAATCGATTATGAAATAAAAAATGGATACAGATTGCATAAAGAAACACTTATGAAATAATTAATAAAATAAAAGAGAAATAGAAAGAGAGAAAGATTACATATTTTTTACACACACTAGTCCCAGCTTATTACTTGGTCTATAATACAAGACTCAAAAGAAACCTACTATACTAATTATAATAAACTATTGTCCCAAGAAATAAGAGTTTATAAGAGTTTAGGCTCATTGATATCAATAGAAACCCAATCTTCTTATATGTGTTTGGTCATGGTTGTGACTCTTGTGGTTGGTCCCTTGGCTAGGGATTTACTATCGGTGTGCATTGTGGAATACATTTGATGACCTTTTTGTTTGATGCTTGTTCTAACTCATCTACTCCTTTGTAAAAGTCCAATGCTTTTGACACTTTTAAGTTGACTTGTTTGGTCAACATTATTTCACTTTAGTTCTTGTCTTCAATTATTCTTTCTTTCCTTCTTTGGATTTCTTCTTCGATTTTCATGCTTTAGTTCATATATTACCATTGTAACAGGCTTATAATTTGATAAGATCTTCAATATAATCTTTTGGATTTCTTCTTCGATTTTCACGCTAATTCATATATTACCATTGTAACATAAAGACTTGTAATTTGATAAGATCTTCAATATAATCTTCATATCTTCTCCTAGAGCTGTCAATTTAGTCCAACCCACAAGGCTTGGCCTTGGCCCACGTGGGCTGGGGCCAAAATAGTCCACAGGGCCAAAAAGCCCATAGGGCCAAAAAGCTCACAAAAGCCCCGTGGGCCAAGGCCAACCCATGGGCTTTTCTCTAACCATGAAAAAAATATTTATATGACAAAATTCAAAAGCTTCCAAACCCCAATTAATTGCACCAACCATTGTAAGAGAAATAAAAAGCCCCACTCATTGAAAATTGTACATAACTCATTGAAAATTGTACAAAATCAGAACAACCCATGTCAAAAAGCCATTTGACTTGATGGTGAATATACAAAATTATTGAATGTAATAGTAAGTTATTTGATAATGACAGGGCTAAAATATTCATCATGAAGTCGCACTCTAACTGCTATCGTTTGCTCAAAGAAACAAACATTTTCTTTCTTCTGCACCATCTTGTACTAGTAACTTTTTCACAAGGATTTGACTTCAGGCTACATCACTCTCCTGAAACTTCATTTAAAACTCCTTTCTTTAAACTACTGATTCACACAAATATAAAAAACAAAGCCAACATTTTCAACAAAAATATGTTTATTATATCAATAATATCTTTCGATAGATAATATTGAAATCATTATGTACTTTTTAAATGTGGAAATTATCAGAAGTAATGTAAGATATCAAAACTGAAAATTATTGCAACATCTTCTCCACTCAAACAAGTATAACTATAAAGTGTCAATGTTGTTATCTAAAGAGTGGGAACCCATTGCAAATTCATGCTTATCTCTCCCTCACTCTTCCTCTCTCTCTCTCTCTCTCTCTATATATATATATATATATATATATATATATATATATATATATATATATATATATAGGCTTAATTATCATTTTGGTCCCCTAATTTGTTGTGTTGGTTCATTTTGATCCCCTTATTATTTTTTGGTTCAATTTGGTCCTCTAATTTTTTAAAAGGTTCAATTTGGTCCATACCGTTAAGTCAACGTTAACACTGTCTCCGTACATGCCACGTGTCATTTTATGGAATTTAAATTTTTTTTTTAAATTTTTTTTCAAAATTTTTAAAATTATTTTTTTTAAAAAAAATTAAACTGCCACGTGTCACTTTATGGTTGTCACATGTGTCAATTTGAGATTTTTTATTTAAAAAACAAATACTGCCACGTGGCAGGTCACGATTGTGTCACGTGTCAAGCTAACATTCATTGTTTTCAATTTAGTCCCTCTATTTGAATTTTTGATTCAATTTAGTCTCCCAATTTTTTAAAATGATTCAATTTTGTCCTCTCCAAATTGAGACCAAATTAATAATTTAGCTTAATTACAATTTATATATTTATGTTAAAATAAGTTTTTACCATTTATACATCAAATCACTCCCTAAATACTCATGTTATTTTCATTTCTTACATTTTTTCACTTGTAATTTTTTACACTTGAAATTTTCTATACATGTAAAAAAAAAAATAATTTGAATAGTTAGATGGAGTAATTTAATATAAAGATAATAAAATTATTTTAATATGTATATATAAGTTGTATTTAAGCTTAGTTACTAATTTGGTATCAAATTAGAGAGGACAAAATTGAATCATTTTAAAAAATTGGAAGACTAAATTGAATCAAAATTGTAAATAGAGGGATTAAATTGAAAACAACCAATGTTAGCTTGACACGTGACACAATCGTGACCTGCCATGTGACAGTATATTTTTTTAAATAAAAAATCTCAAATTGACACGTGTCACAACCATAAGGTGACACGTGGCATTTTTAAAAATAAAAAATTAAAAAAAATTAAAAAAAATTAAAAAAAAATTAAAAAAAAATTAAAAAAAATTGAAAATTTCACAAAATGACACGTGGCATGTATGGAGGCGGTGTTAACGTAGACTTAAGGGCAGGGACCAAATTGAACCAAAAAGTAATAAGGGGACCAAAATGAACCAACCCAACAAATTAGGGGACCAAAATGGTAATTAAGCCTATATATATATATATATATATATATATATATATATGTATACTTTTTTACAAACACTTTATTTGAAAGAATTTGTGCATGTATATATACACTTTATTTGAAAGAATTTGTGCATGTATATATAACAGATTGTAACTTTCATAAATTAATATTTCTACCACGACTTGGTCTTGTGTTGCATTTTGCTTGTATGAATGAGATGGAAAGTGAGTATAAGTTTTGTAGTTCTAGCTAGTGAGTTGTAATACTGTTTTCAAAATCTAGTTTTACTTAAAAAAGTTGTGTGAAACTAATTTGATTTTGTGGTGTTTTTCTCCAAACCTTCCACATGACAAAAAATAAAGAAAACGTATAAAAGTTGAGGTTTGCATCTAGCATGTGCAGTGGTTATTGGTTGATGATTAGAGATTTGGAAGATGTTGAGAAGAAGCCAAAGGGGTTTCAAATCAAAGAGTTGAAGTGTAAAGTCGAACCTGTCAATCTTCAACATCTTCAAAAAGTTTAGACTCATACAGTGATTCCTTCATGTCCAAAAATATCATGCACAACTTCATCTATCCCAAAAACAATTGACAGACAATCAAACTATTAGTCTAGAGTTAATTATTTAATGTAAAGTAATTTTAAAAACAATAATATATAAACTTACCAATAGGATTTTTCAGAAAGTCCGTATAATCAACTTTGAGTACAAATCAACATTTGCACATGATTAGGAAGAATAGAGCTTCTATATTTGGAAAGTATACGCCCACCTTTCCTAAAAGCTGACTTTGATGCGACAATAGTAATGGAAATACTAAGCACATCTCGAGCCATTATAGACAACATAGGGAATTTTTTCTCATTAGTTTTCCAATATTTGAGTACATCAAAATCTTCACTTTCTTCATCATCTATTGTTGGTTCATCTAGGTAAACATCTACCTCGCTCTTGCCAATTATGGATTTTGATTCATTTTGATACATTTTAAGATCCTACAATGTATTACATATTAATTATCAAAACAAATGAAAACAATGAACACCAAGTGTAAAATACTTACCGAAATAATCCTTGATCTTTTGCCTTACTTTCTTCGATATTGGATTGAGACATGAAGAGATATTCTGTAGCAGATTGGGAAAGAGAACCATAAGAGGTAGACAAGTTCTTTGCATAATCTCCAAACAACATCTTGAACTTTTCTAACACTTTCTTAGTTTTCTCTTCATAAGTTAGAAGATCCAATTTTTAATAACAATACATTATAAAATCAACCTTTAGTCGTGGGTCAAGAATATCTCCAAAAGCTAACACAATACTATACTCCTTCGAATACTTTTGAAACTTCTCCTTCATATTCAAAGCCATTGTCTTTAAAATGACATCTTCATTCAAAAAATTCTCTTCAATGATTAATTGAATCTTCCAAATTTCCATAAAATACAAATTTGAAGTGGGATAAGAAGAACCGAAAATCATGTTTGTGATGTCATAAAATGGTTCTAAGAATTGACACATTTTCTCTCCCTTATCCCATTCCTCAAAAAATGGACAATTTTTATAACTTCTATCAACCACTTTGAGAATTTCAAAAGCCTTGTATCTTATTGCACTTTCAAGCATCAAATAAGTCAAATTCCATCTTTTAGTCACATCTAATCTCAAACCAATGCTCATATTTATGCCAATATCACTAACACATTCTTTGAATTTGAGAGTTCTTCCATCCGATGATTTAACATACTTAACACTCTCTCTAATGTTATGAAGTACTTTATCAACCACCTTTAAACCATCTTGAACTATCAAATTAAGAGTATGAGCACAACATCGAACGTGAAAAAACTCACCATCACATAATAAACTTCTCTGAACACAAAGATGGCTTTTTAAAATATCTTGTAAGGTATTATTTGTAGAAGCATTGTCCAAGGTAATGGAGAAAATTCTCTTATCAATACCCCATTGCTTTAGGAAATCAAATACAATACTTTCTAGTTCAACACCTGTGTGTGGTGGTTTCATTCAACAAAAGTTCAGAATCCTACTTGTCAATTTCCAGTTTTCATCAACAAAATGTGTAGTTAGGCAAATATAACCCTTAGAAGTAATTGCAGTCAAACCATTAGAAGTTAAACAAATTCTATAAGGAATCTTAGACATGATTTGCTTAACTTTATCCCTCTCTTTAATGTATTCCCTCTCCACATCTAAAACAATGGTATTCTTACATTTCATGTCAATATAAGGATTAATGTATTTTATCCACTCCCTAATTCCTTCGTACTCAACGAAATTGTAAGGAAAACCATGTTTAATTATGGCTCTCGCAAGTAACTTACGATGAACCTTTTAATTGATTTTTCGTGTCCCAAACTTTCCTTCTTGATCAAGACTGAGTTCCACATCTCAGTTTGCAATACTTTTACATGAATGGATATGACGACTTAAATGTGAAGTCCCATAATTGTTTTTGGTTTTAGGGTTTTTGCCAACTTTGTAGTGATGGCCACAATACTTACACGAAGCCTTTTCAATCCCATCCTTGTCTTTACCTATTCTTGTGAAAAAATTCCAAACATTTTATACTTCTTTTTTATTTGTGGCAGCACTTTCAGATGGACCAGGAGTTTCAGATACAAGATCATCATCCAAATTTAAAGGCTTGCTCTTAGAATGATCCATATTTTAAAGCTATTCCACACAACTTCATACAATATTTTAGCACAAATGATTCAATCATCATTATAATGATTAAAATTTCTAAAGAATGTAAATGTGGCAACTTATACATAGAAAATCCCAGTTAATAGCACTTATACACACTTATTCACATTATTCATCAGTTTTAATCCATAAAACAAATTGAGTTTACTATCTATAAAAAAATGATTGTTGGAACAAAATCATTATTAATCACATTATTTCCAGCAACAGAAAATTGATTGTTGGAAGAAAAAAGTTTCAACCCAATAGAAGTCCCTACAGCAGAAGTTGGCCAAGGAAACTAAATAAGAAAGCTTTGACTGTAAAATTAACCAACAAAATTACCATTGATAGTTTAACACACTTTGTAATATAAATGTATACTTTCAAATCTATCATTTTAACCATAGTCACATTCACATTTTGTTCATAGAATGAAAAAAAAAAAAAAACTTTTTTTTACATATTTTTTTCTCATCAATAGAAAATTTCTAATCCAATTTACATTAAGTTGATTTTACTTTAAAAATAATTGTACCAGGATAGAAAAATATAATAAAAAAGTAATTGAATTAGACTTTCCATAAACTAAAATTAACTAATACATTAGTTAATTTATAGAAGTTCTCTTAATATATTTTGTCCAAAATTTTATTTTAACATTGTCGACTTTAGCAATTTTACTTTTACATATATTTTTTTCTTAGCAGTGGGGAGGGGAAAGATGTTTCACCTTATTTCGGCTCGTTGCGAGTATAGTGCCTGATGTGAGATGCATCGACGTTTTTACTCATAATTCCTTGAGGAATAAGGGAGACAGTCTAGCTGCGATAGTGGGACACATGGAACCATCTGTTCTAGGAAACTAGATGTTGTTGTGGGCTAAAAGGCAGCGGAAAACCAAAGCTTGATTATGGTCATTATGTTTGAATATTTTAGATGAATGTGATGCTATGTTTGGTTTGATATGATTCTTTGGGTTTTGGGGTTTGTGTGTTCAAACCAAGGATTGATTGTGATCATAATGCTTAAGTGTTACTTGAATGCGACGTTGAGTATTATTGGACATGTTTTATTTATGAATTTCTTTTATAAATATCATTCTTTATGGTTAGCTTACCCCTATTTGTTTGTTTGTGTGTTTGTTGTATGTGCGATGATCGTATAACATGTGTGTTATACGGGAGCAGATGATATTGCAGATAATTTTGACATGGAGTAGATTGACGAGAGGTTGGGGTGGACTCTAGAGTTTTTATAAATTATTTAGTTGTTTTAAATCAAATACTGAAGACTATGTAATTTTCTTTTGTTCGCAATTTTTATTTGATTTTTTTTGACAAGCTAACATTTTGAACTACGTAATTTAAATCAAATTAAAAGATTTTTTTTATTAGTACATTTCCAATGATAATCCTTTTTCGCTAAATGCAAACATTTTCCAAATGTTCCGTGACATCCCAAAATTGGTAAAAATGTAAGAAGCACGTCACTATAAGGCTAGGCTAGAAGCCATGACAATCTTGAAGATGAGTAGATGTGTGCCACCACTTGCTATGCAAGATAAGGCTTAAAAGTATTCACTCCCTAGGGAGGAAACTCTCACAAATGGTTGAAACTCTTTTACATGTTTAAGAGCACCCCTTATATAGAAGATTTTAGGAGCCTCTAAGCAAATAAAATATACCTAAGGATGTTTCCACAAAAACCTAAACCTAACTTCTAGAAACTAGGTCAAATAAGGTTACAAAAATGAGAGACAAAAGAGCTAACTATGGTGTGTGCAAGACTAATTTCGTTCTATCATAAAAGGAGACAAAGAATGTGTCTCATATGTCTCCAAAAAGTGGCCAAAGTGTGCTAAAAGCAAAGGAGACCAAAGGTACATAGGTACACTTGTTTTATGCCTTTTACTTTATGATTTAGGCCTTTGCTTTACTCTCTCCTCCACATCATTTAAGCTCCTCAATATGTGACCACCTCATCAAGTTCCAAGGAGGCCAACCCTAGGAGGATCACTAGGAGCATGACAAAAGGAAAGGCATTATCCTCTCTACCTTTATTTTGCATTTCTTTAGATTCAATTTCTTGAAGTTGGTTATGTTGACTATTTGGAGTTGACTTGTTGACCTTGACTTAAGGGTGGACTTGTTGACCCAAGATTAGCTTAACCTTAAACCAGTATTCTACTAAATTCCTTAATTTGCTTTTGTAGGAATAAGAAAGGAGGAGGACCACATAGGAGACACTTAGTGTCCTAAGGAAGAGAGAGAAGGAACAAGACTTTCTTGAAGCATCTAGAAAGGGGAGACCCACATGCCTTGGATACCAAGTCTTCTAGAATGTTTTAGAACCCTCCTTTGGAAGCCTTGGCCATGAAGACTTGCCACCTAGATGGCTTGGACGAAATTTCACCCATGTGCACCCTATATTGACCTACTTTCTAGAACATGCTAGGTTTCTTTTGTAACCTTCTACTTTGTTGTTTTGCTAAGGGCCCCCTAGACTTGCCTATTTAAGGGGACCTCTAACACTTGTACAAGGGTTGAACATTTTGGAGAAATTAAATGCCTTTGTGTATCAACCATTGTGAGAGTCTTTCTCCTTAGGGAGTGGAGTTCTTTTAAGCCTTATCTTGAATCTTGATTCAAGTGACGACACACATCCACTCATCTTCAAGGTTGCCATGGCTTCTTCTAGCCTAGCCTTGTAGTGGCGTGCTTCTCACATTTTTATCATTCCTTTGCTTTCCATTTTATGCTTTCTTCTTCCTTTGTGTGTGTGATTTGCATTTTACTCTTTTTTATGTGTTGTCAACTCTTATTTGTTTTGAATCAATTCATTCTTCTCTGATAAAGGTGTGACCCACCATACCACCTCCTTAGAAGCTCCTTCAAGAAGGATCACTAGAAGCATGTCTAGAGGGGAGTCTTTTATTCCATCACCTTTATCTTTGTTTTGCATTACTTTAATTTGAATTCCCTAAGTTGGTTTCTAGTTGACTTATTTTGGTTGACTTGTTGACTTTGACCCAAAGTTGACCTTTGACCAAGATTAGATTAACTTAAACCAACATGCTAATCCTTGTTTGTCTTATTTTGTAGGTAATTAAGAGAAAGTAGAGCATGGCTAGGTGGCACATGGTGATTGGAGCACATGGATGAAGTGGAAGGGAGAGGAAAGCAAAAAGCATAAAGTAAAAGCAAAAGTAGACATGTACCTTGTCTCATTTTGCCTTTTTGGTTTATTCCTTAGAAGGTTACTTGGTCTCCTTCCTCTTTTGGCCTAGAATCCTCATGGGAATGCATCCACCAATCATCTCCCTTCACTTGGCCGAGAATTACTTTCACATTAGGTTTAGGGTTTGCTAGTTCATCTTTTTCATGTTTTTGTATTTGCTAAAGGATCCCTATGAACTCCTATTTAAAGGGTGCTCCTTGTCTTGTAAAAGGGTTGATCATTTTGTTATAAATTGTGTATTCAACCACCAAATTCTGTGACCTCTCCTTCCTAGAAGTGAACTCACCTTTGCCTTATCTTGCTTGCAAGTGGTGGCACCATCCCTCATCTCTAGGGTTTGGTTGGCTTAGATCCCTCTATGAGTGGCGTGCTTCACCCATTGCTCATCTTCTATGATTTCCATTTTTAATGTTTCTTCTTTCATTTTGTTCTTTAAGTGTTGTTGAAGCCGTGTGTGTGTTAACTTGAATCCAACTCTCTTATTCCTTTCATGAGGTTGAGAAATGAACCTTCACATCTAGATAGCATGCTATCTTAATGTCCAGTGAGAATTTTCAAAATGCTTTCTTAAACAACTTCACCATATTCGTAACTCTAAAAGAAAACAAGATAATCCTTCATCATTCTCTTCGCTAGAACCTTGGAAAGGAACCTTCACATCTAGATAGCTTGCTATCTTAATGTCCAGTGGGGATTTCCTTGGTTTTCTTAATCAATCATCACCATATTCAATAATCTTCTAAAAGGAACAAGATAATCCTACATCATTTGGTATCTAGAGCTTTGGTTGTCCTTGAATATGGTGTTTTCATGTTACAACATTGTCTTGTGTAGCTATCTTTGAATGGTCCACATAAAAATAATGTTGGCAGCAACGTGTGAATTTTTGAAAAAAATATTGCAGCTAGCTTAGTTGTGAAAAATTAACTTTCTTTATATCAAAAGAAAGCCCTTTGAGTCTAGTTTCCAAAAAAGAAGAATGAATGCATTTGGAGTTCTGTGGAGAGAGTTATGATCAAATGAGTGAGCAAAGGTCTGAGCTGTCGAGAATACGAAAATCAATGTTTTCAGGTTATGTTATGACAATTTTGGCTTCGGTTTTGTGACTCTTTTTTCTCCTAAATGTGGTTGGATAACATGTCTTTGGATGCTTAGTCATTGAACTTCAAATCCATGAGTTTTAATGCATTATAGCTACGTGCTTGTGTCTTTGTGTATGTCATGTTGAGTCTTTAAATGTGCCAAACTTTTACTTGAGTCATATGTCATATGCTAGTTGAAGTTTTCTCTTGTTGGATTTTGGCTTGAAAAGAAAGGACTAAGTGTTCAAGACACCACAATCTCTTGCCTTAAAACCTTTGGGAAACTAGTTTGAAGAAGAAAGAAAACAAAATTAATTTGAACATTTGGCTTCCTAAAGCCGAGACCAAACTTTCTATTTGGTGAAGCATAGTGCAATTTTCTTTAAAGGGTTATGCTACTAGTTTCTTGATTTGAATGTGGGTGAAATTGGCTTATTAGTCCAAATTCGTTTTAAAGGTTATTGTCTTTCTTGGTATATGATTGAGTGAGAAATGGTGATGCATAGTTCAAGTATTTTTCCAATAGAGTCTTTTCATGTACTTTTCTTGCTTGGTTTGATTTAAAGTTTTGTCATCTTGATATCCTTTCCTTAGAGTTTAACTTTCTTTGATTTAAGTACTTTTATTGCTTGTCTTTAGGTTCTTTGTTTTGTATTAGTAGTTTTCTTCGTTTACTTTCCTTTGAGTGTAGTGGTCGAGCCACTTGAACTTGTCTTGAAAACGTTCCTTTCTTGCTCTCGCTCTAGCTTTTTCCAGCGACAACTTTGGTTTTGAACTGAATGGTTTTGGACTTCGATTGTCTTACCAATCAAAGTTTATTCTCTAAGTATAAACTTCGGTTAGAAACCGAAGTCTAAACCTCCTTTTTACTTCGCCTAGATATACTTCAGGTGTAAAATTAGAGTATATAAAAAAAATCAAAACCAAAGCTCTTCATTATACTAGTGTACCATTTTTCATTTGGGGTTTAAGAATATAAATCTTCTTTTGTAGAAGACATTCTGAAGTTTAAGCCAACAAGAGAATATGAATTAGTAAATGAGAGTAAAAATGAATATAACATTATATGTTAGTCATGTGTGATATACGGTATATCTAAAGTTAATTAGCCTACAAATCTCAATGATAATTGATATAAAATAATAAAACAATTAAAAGATAATATATACTAAACGAACTTGGACATAGCCATAATAATCCGATTACGCATTGGCAGAAGTCAGACCCTTTTATGTAAATAAATTGATCTTGGATCTTGACCGACGAGTAAGAGTATGTAGGAAAATTAACTAAACCAATTAAAATTTACAAGAGATCAAAGCTTACTGTTCTTTATTATTATCAACTCTACTAAAAAAACCATATTTCTTGCCAATTTTGTTTTGAAAGTTTTTTCGTAGGAAATACTCACAAAATTTATTGTGAAAAAAATTTACAAGAAATTGCTACCAATTTTCTTGTAAAATATTTTGTATAAAACACTTTTCGCAACAAATTTTTAAGGAAATGATTACCCATGAAGGAATTACCTACTAAAGGTGTCAATTTGGCCCCTAGCCCATGGGCCAGCCCTGGCCCACTCTTCATTAAGCCCCCTTTTAGGGCAGGCCCAACTGAGGGAGCCAAAAAAAAGCCCCAGCCCCAAAAGCCCCATCATTGGTAGGTTAGGGTCAGGGCTAAGGTGGGTTAGGCCCTCCAATAATACTACATTAAGTTAGAGTCAAAGATCAAGCCGAGTGACCCGAACTATTCTGAAGACCTAAACAGGCTCGATGAGTCAGACATGCCCGATCACCCGTACAAGTTTGAAGCCCCAGATGGGCCAGAAGACCTTGACGGGCTATACGACCCAGACGGGCCTGAAGCCCCGGACAAGTCCTACAACAAGGACATGACCAACGACTAGGATGAGCCTAAAGACCCGAAGCAGCCCAACAAACTAAGCAGGCCCGAAGACCGAGACGTGCCTGATGACCCGGATAAGCACGATGACTCGGATGGGCCCGACGAATTGAACGAGCTCGACGACACGGACATGCCCGACAACCCAAATGGACCTAATGATCTGAACATGCCCGATAATCTAGACAGGCACAATGACATGGATATTCCTGACGACACGGACGAGCCTAATGATCCATACAAGAACAACGATCTGCATGGCGCCGGACGACACGAACGATTCAGACGGTCTCAAAAAGCCAAACGGGCCTGACGAGCCGAATGGACAACACGAGACAGACGGGCCCAACGAGTGGGACAAAGATAACAAGACGGACGAGCTTGACGATTCGAACAGGCCCAATGATCCGGATGAGCCCAACGATCCAAACGAACCCGACGAACCAACATACTAGATGAGCCATGCGGGCTCGACGAGTCGAACAGACACAACGAAATGAACGCACCCGACCATAGACGAGCCAAATGACCCGAATGGACTTGACGAGTCGGACGAGGCCGTCTAGACCAAAAACACAACAACACGGACATACCCGACGATCCAAACGGGCCTAACTACCCGAATTTGCACGACAACTTGGACGAATCCGATGACCGAAACAGATCCGACGATCCTGATGGGCCCAATGATCTGTACAAGCCCAATGATCAAGACGCACCCGACGGTTTGGACGAATCAAAAGACCCAAACAAGCTCGATAACAATGATGGTCCCGTCTTGGTCGTCAAGCTCGTAAAGGCTTTTCGGCTTGCCCGGGTTGTCGGGATCGTTCGGGTTGTTGGGATTGTTCGGATCATTAGTCTCGTCTGGCTCGTAAGGTTCGTTTAGGTAGTCGGATGTGTCTGGTTCATCGAACACATTCGAGTTGTCGGGCTTGTACGGATCGTCATACTTGTTTGGGTCGTCAAGCCCGTTCGAATTGTCGGACAAGTCCGAGTCGTCGGGCCCATTCACCGGGCCCATCCGAATCCTTTGACCCGTTCGGTTCGTCGAGCCCGTTCGTGTTGTCGAGCATGTTTGGATTATCAGATCCGCTTGGGTCGTCAAGCCCCTTCGAGTTGTTGTGTTTATCTAACTTGTCGACTAGGTCTGGGTCGTCGGGTCCGTTTGTGTAGTCGTGGTTGTCAGGGTCGTTGGGCATGTACGGATCGTCGAGGTTGTCTGTCTCGTTGTGTTTGTCCAGCTCGTCTTGCCCATCTGACTTGTCGGGACAGTCTAGGTCGTTGGCATCGTCCGACCTGTCCAGATCGTCTGGTTCGTCTTTCTCGTTGGGTTCGTCTGTCTCGTTGGGCCCGTGTGGTTTGTCGTGCTTGTTTAGGTTGTCAGGTTCATCCTGGTTGTCGAGATTGTCTGGGTCGTTCTGGTCGTTGTGTCCATCCATGTGTCTGTGTCATTGGGCTCATATGGATTGTTGGTCCCACACGGGTCGTCCGGGTCGATGGCATCGTCTGGGTTGTCAGGCCCACACAAATCGTAGGTCCAGTCTTGGTCGTTGGGCTCATCCAAGTCGTTGGGCCTGTCTTAGTCGTCGACCTCGTCCGGTCTGCTCGTGTTGTTGGGCAGCTTGGCCAATCTGGCTTGTCAGGCACATCTAGGTCGTCGAAAAGTTTAAAAATATATTTTAAAAAATAATATATTTTTCATGTTGAAGATGAAAGCCCATGGGTTGGCCCTGACCCATTGGGCTTTTGTGGGGTTTTTGGCCTTGTAGGCTTCTTTGATGAGTTTTTTTTTTTTGATGTGGGCATTTTTGCCCTAGCCCACATGGGCCAAGGCCAAGCCCTGTTGGCTGGCCAAATTGACACCTCTATTACATACCAATTAAAATGCTTAGAAAAAATGGTTGAAAAAAGTTTTTAAAAAATTTTTTTTTAACAAATTTGCAGGAAAAATCCCATGTCTTGAGTTCCAGTCGCATTCCCCCAACCAAAATCGCCTTTTTTTAGTGTGGACACTTTTAATGTTTAAGCAAAAAGTGATATTCGTTGGGCCAGCAGACATTCTCGTTGGCCGAACAAGCTTTCCTCGCTGGGCTAGCAAGTCTTGGTAGTTGGGCGAGCACGTCAAGGTCCCTAGGCGAGTGACTCTAGGCAACGTCTAGTGATTCTTCTTCAATCTTCCACTTTTTCTAGAAAAGTCCACAGACATCAAAGTAAACCTGTTTTTGAAATATAATTACAAATTCCTAAATTCTTTCATGAGATTAACACAAAACACATGAATAAAAGACAATTCAGAGGTTCTAATAAGTGTAAATAATAGGTAATTATCACACTTATCAACTCCCCCCAAACTTGAGTTTTTTTTCATGTCCTCATGAAAGGAAAAACCATAAAAACAAAAAATGAGAATCAAGGCCATCTTGATCAACACAAAAAGAGAAGCATATGATATCAACTTGCACTATCCTTGTCACAAAATAGAGAGAAGTCATTTGTATTTCAAAGAGTGAACATGGAATGGTGCTTTTATCAACACAGCTTTCACAATGGTAGTGTTTCACTCAACTAACAAGTGTTTAAACAACTAAAACTCAGCATGTTAGAAAACTACTTCATCAACCTTTGCACTTCATCTCAAAAACACTTCACACAACTTGATTTAGATCAAAAGGTCTTTAAGGGTTGTAGCTTGACTTGGTTAGAGGAACATGGTTTTTCTTGGATTCAAAGACACCACATGAGAAGAAGAAAACAAGAATATGCATAAATCATTCATCAACATCCTCTACCTTCATATACAACATAGGCCCCATATACTTCTAATCTAATTTTTATCTGTAGCAACCTATTTGCTTGCCTTTTTCTTTTCTTCATTTATTTTATTGAAAGAGATATTCAAACATTACTAAAAGAAATTCTCAACCACTTCACCCCTTACTTTCTCACAAAATTTTTCCCCAAACTTAATCCCAATTTGTGTAACATCCCGACCGATATTACAGATTTAAATAAATAAAATAAAGAAATAAATAATAACTTCATTTATTGAATATCATTTCCCCCAAAATGCGAGAAATTTAAAACTTTATAATAATAATAAATATTCTCAAAACCTCTACTACAACTCAAACATAAAAATCCATACTAAAAAAAACCAAGTTTAATAATATAAAATATTACAATTGTTCCAAAACAAAAAAAAACTCTGAATAAAATCTTTATCCCAAGTTAGCCCCGCTTCAGCTCTAAGCCTCACCAGATCCACCTGCAACATCATATGTTGATGTGTACCACGTACACGATCATCGTCAAACACAAGCAGATAGGGTGTACCATCCTTCTAATGAGTACCTTAAGAAGTCTTGTTGCCACACCTATCAGCCACAACTGATAGAGCACGTGTGAGAAACCATGCTACAGATTACACACCATAACGCCGGGTAGAGTTTCCAATACGAATAACATTCATAAGGTCCCAAGACTACAAAACTCGTCAGTTAATTACTGAAAAGGGCAATCTAACAGGACCCATCCGTACACGTCGCTACGTGCACACTCATACCGGCAACATTAGCCAACCCGAGCCACAACTCAAGAGTTTCTCGTGTTCATCCGCCATCCCGAGTCACAACTCAAGAGATGTTATTCTGAGTCACAACTCAAGGAATACCACCTTCTTAACCCCTATCCTGAGTCACAACTCAAGGGATACGTTTCGAGCCACCACTCAAGGAACACCAGCAAGCGGACCTTTAAGATATCCTAAAAGCCTTGTAGACCACGCATATCAAAACGAGCAAAACATGATTCTGTTGCAGCAATATCGCCTGGCGCTGCTCACGAGGTGCCAGGCGCTTTCCACTTCCAGACCGCCTGGCGGGTGTGATGAGTTCAAACTTTTGCCCTCATTAAATGTTTAAATTTTGGGGATTTAATATCATTTTTGTGCTTAAGAATTGATTTTAGTTGTATAAAATCTTATTGTATATTCTTAACGTTTAATAATGCAACTAGAATTTAATTTAAGTCCTTAAGAGTGTGAATTTGGAATATTTGAAGTTACAAAATAAGTCCAAAAAAATCAGAATTCTGGAAAGAAAGAATTCACGAGCTAAATGTGTAAGACCCAAGGAATTTAAATAATTAAATAAATAATTATTTAATAAATGCGGGTAGGGAAAGCCTTTATGGCAATTAATGTTAACCTTTATGATGTGAAAAAGTACTAGTTCAAATGGTTGAGAGTACTTGGTTGTGTGAGAGGACTTGGGTTTGAGTCCTATCGACGCCATTTGTATGTTATTTAAATTTATCCTTTTCTTATGATATGTTTAGGCGCGGTAAGAAAGTATAAAATTCTATATTTATAAAGGTTATCACGAAACATGAATTGGTTGAATTGGTTGTGCATTTGCTTTGTGATTGAATGGTCATGGGTTCAAACCTTGGTATAGTCAAATTGAGTTTCTTTTTGCTAATGTTACTTTTGACATGAATGTGAAAGGGTATAAGAACCCTAGCTGGTCAAAGGAGCAGCCAAGGGATGGGCTGGAAAACAACCCATAATGTATCTTGAATAACCATTAACACAACCATAATGGCATTTTTCGTTTTTGGCTCAATTATGGATAATTAAGGGAATTTAGAGTGAGAGAAAGAGGAGAAAGAGGAGAAATAGGGAGAGAAACGTAGGACATACTAAGGGAAACATCTGAAGCGTTTTGAGAGCATAAGAGTAACAATCAGAGAGGTGGAAGGTTGATGTGGAAGTAAGCCATTGTTGGTCAAAGGAGAGCTCTAGAATTATCAACATTAAAGCGAGGAACCCAAGTTAGAGGAGTTCTTGTTTGATGTTTTAATTTTATTTGCATGTATTCATGATGTGCTTGAGTATGTGAAATGACAATCTTCCAATTCATTCGCGTTTCGCTCTGGTTTCTGGAAATTTTCAGAAAATGCTTGGCGGTCACGCGCGACCCGCCAGTTGGCACAAGCTCCAGACCCAGTTTCTGGGTTTTCTTCATGAATCGCCTAACGACGGAGAATGATCCGCCAGGCAACGCGGACTAGGTTGCCCGATTTTGATTGCTTTGGATTTTTCTGTGTTATCAGTGATGTCGTAGTGATGTTTTTATGCATGAATGTGAATTTTGATTAGTATAATTGACTGCGGATATTAGGGTTATGTTGAACATATGAATTCTTGTATGAAATTGGGACTAGGGTTCATGTTGGGGTTGGATACAATTAAGCATGATTTATGTATATTATTAGTGCATTGTTTGATGTATATGTTGTCATATGCGAGCATGTGAAATTATGTCAGCATGGAAAGTGGGTGTTGTGATTAGAGTGCTTGGGAATCAGGGTTGACTCGAAATAAATTTGGGCAGAACCCAAATTATCAAGCACCGCCTCGCGGCGCTTGGGCTGCCGCCAAGCGACATCTCAGTTTTGTTGATTATTTTGAGTTCTGTTGTGATTACGTGTATTGAGTATTAGGCTGGATAACTTGTATGTATGATAGGAATTAGTAGGTAGAGGTGTGGAAGGAACTTCAAGCATGGAATATGAAATGAAAATGTATGAGAAGGTAATGATTGAGATATATGTGTTAAGCTAAATAAATTTGTATGTTGATATGAACTGAAATTATTAGAAAATTGTAATCATGTGCACCATGTATGAGTGGGTTCAATAATTAAGAAATGTGAATTGGTAATATGATGAGTGAGTAGTAGAAAATGTTATAATTATGTAAAGGTGGGTTTGTAATTGTGAAACTGTGAATAATTGGTAATGTGATTTTGTATGGAGTATGATGGAATAAAGTTCATGTGCAATACTGACCAAATCGTGATGGCATGAGTTATATAAATATTAGACTGTATGATTATAAGACTTAGAGTATATTGAGTGTATGTGGTAGGTTTAAAGTAGCAAATGATGAAGAGTATGTGTACATGATAGTAATCGAATTGGTATGATTTAGGTGTGTATTTTTTATTTGGGCATGGAACTGTAAACTGTATAATTTGGGTTGTGGCAAATGGTGGGTACGATATTGAAAATTTTGTGGCTTGTTCCAGTTAGTGAATAAAGTAAAGCATGCTACGACATGATAATATATGATTTGGGCGTGAGTTAATTATATATATTGAGTTTTGGTTATAGTATTATGTCTGAAATACTATGATTAATATGAGAATGATGCATTGTATGTTTGGAATCTCTTAAGACCTGAGGAAAATGCCAAAAACTAGTAGCATTGCGCTACTGGTATAGCGCCTGGCGGCGCGGGGTGAGCCGCTAGGCGATAGAGTTCTAAAACAGTGGCAGTGGCCATCGTCTACGTGAGGCGCCTGGCGGTAGGGTGGAGTCCGCTAGGTGGTGACAGAGTCCGCTAGGTGGTGACAGAGTCCGCTAGGCGCTTGGCACTTGGCGGTGTGAGATGCCCGCCAAGCGGTTTGGAACCAGGTTCCGCCTAGCGACGCGAGAGGCGCGCCAGGCGGTTTTGGTGCATGAGGAATGATTTCTACACAGCTTTAGGTGATGTACATGATGCAATGCTTTGGTTGGGGGCCTAATTACGAGTGTATCTTGTAATGGGGTAACACATGGCCACTCTAGGTTGTAGCCTGGTGGTTTAGGAAGTCCAGTGGAGTGTTCGAGATCGTGGCTCGTACGATGAGGTTTCAGATGATTTCCCTCTTTAGTGCATCTGATAGAGTTTTAGTAGTCTGGGAACAACTACAGACTTCTATTCGTTTTGAGGAACTCCATTTGGTGTCGCGGTGTGAGGCCGTGCCAAAGATATTCCCGTGTGTGGACTATGAGGTGGTGGCTTGTAGTCGGAGGGGCGAGTAGACACTCGTGCAACAAAGATCGATCAGTGAATTCACCCAAAGAGTGTAGAAATAATAGACGTCTAAATTAAGGGTTGAAAGTTGAGGAACTAAGGAAAAAAGGGAAATACTAACACGGGTTATAATCTTGAGATGTTTTATTTATTGTCATATTTTATTGGTTGATTTAAATGAGCTCATCCTATTTGTGTGTGATTGGCGATGATCATGTAACTGGTTACATGGGAGCAGATGTTGATGTAAGTGAGCATGTGGATGGTTAGCGATGGAGTGGGGAACAACTATGGGAGTTTTAGTAGTTCTTTTTATAGTAGTTTTCTTTACGAAGAAATATGGACTATTTTGTAATACTTTTATGGATGATTTAATGTTGTAATAATTAAACACTGCAGTTTTATTTATTATTGGCGCGTTGACTTTGGATTAAATTTTTCCGCGTCTTGGGAAAGAAGTTTTAATAAATGAGGTTATATATATATATATATATATATATATATATATATATATATATATATATATATATATATATATATATATATATATATATATATATATATTATTCTTGATTTTTGTTTTAAATAAGTAATTTCTGGCTAGGACGTTACAAAATGCATCCCCAGTTTTCATTTTTACACAACCCTTTTACAATTGGGCCATCTAATTTTGGAAAGAAATATTTCAGGAGCTAAATGCACCTCTAGTTTTTATTTTACACACCCCTCCTGCAAGTGGGTAATCAAAATTTGTTCTGAACCCCTACTTTTTACTAATTTGCACCCCTTCCACCACTTAACTCCACTCAACTAGATCATGCCACATGGCAATCCTCCACTCACTAAAATAACCAATTAAAGCTTGCCACGTCCTCAATTCTGCACTCACTAAAATAACAAATTAAAAATTGCCACGTCATCAATCCTCCACTCACTAAACTAACCAATTAAAAAACTTGCCACGTCATCACCAATCAAAGAATGACACCTCATCACCTTCTCTTCTTCACACAATCAGAAAACCGTAACCCTAATTTTCCTTCTCTCTTTGCACACATTGTTGACCTGCCTCCTCTACGTTTACACCATCTTCTCACACGAAACCTCCGGCAGCACCTACACCAACACTACCTTCACCGTCATGCTCATACCGGAACCGCACTGGTGCACCCTCTTTGCACACATGTCAAGACCACCACTGCTGCACCAAGACTGCTCATGAGACCTGCAGCAGCCAACGCGGAGCTCCGTGGCATCATCTTTGTGCCACCATCTTCTCCGTTCAGCACGCTACCAGAAACCACCATTGCAGAACCATCGTAACCTGCAGTCGCGAGCCCTTCACGCAACCACTCATGAAGCCACCACCAACCTCCATTTTTCTCCTCTAGCTCATGCTGCGTTCGTGCACCTGAAACGCAACAACGTGAACATGAGCAGAGCGATCCCGTGACGGCCAAACCTGCAATAGTCTCTACCAACCATGGAGCTAGCATCATTTCCGCGCATCTGAACCATTTGATTTGGACTGAATCACCATCGCACTATTCACCGTGAGCCTCATCGGAAGTGCAGATCTAAGTTATCGCAACCACCTACGGCAATCCAATCAGCCACCATCGCAATAGTCGTCAACCATGGAAGAAACACATGGGAAACCCTAATTCTAGAGAGAGAAAGCGCACTGCCACATGTCCGCTTCTCAATGGACATTCAAAGAGTCAAAACTAGTCAACCAGTCAACTTTGGACAAGGATTGGTCAAAATTGGTCAAATAAACTATTTGAAAATTATACTTGGCAGGCGGTTCTTCTGTAGGAACCTTGAATTGCCTAGAAAAAGGATGGGTCGCCTGGCGGCAGTTCATCGCCTGCCAAGTTTCTGAAAATTTCCAGAAACACTAGATTAAACAGAATAAAATAATTTCAAGCATAATCATACTTTATTTAACATGCCAATCAGATTTAAACATAAGATTAACGCGTAAAGCTCCCCTAACCTGGTTTACTTGCTAAACTGTAAGGTTCTTGGCTTCTTCTTTGTTCAAAAAAAAATGGGCGCCCCTTACTTTCCCACTTTAGCTCTCCTTCTCACTCAATTATCATAGTACACTCTCTAAATTCACACCTCTAACAATGCTCAACAATGGTAGCACAGAAAACCTTCCTTCTCACTTAAAATTTGACTTTTAATGGTGCCTTAATGGTAGTTTAATGTGTTAAAACGAAAATGGCTTAATGTTCATGATAATTGTCATTCAATTAGTCATTATGGATTGTTTTTCCAGCCTCCCTTGCCTGCTCAGCTAGGGTTTTCTCTACCCTTTCACCTTCATGCCAAAACTATTTTTTGTAAAAGGGAAGTTTAGTTTAGATTTACCAAAGTTTGAACCCATGACCATGCCAATGTCAAACCAATGCACAACCATTCAACCAATTCATGTTTCGTGATAATTCTTACTCATTTAAGAATATAATAGCACGCACAACAACCAACATATTATATAAAACAATTACATAATTAAAATAATTATAAATTAAATAGCACATAAATGGCATACATAGGACTTGAACTCAAGTCCTCTCAACACAACCAAGCACTCTCAACCATTTGAGCTAGTACTTTTCTATGTCATACTTGTCAGAATTAAATGCCATAGATGCACCCACTACCCATATTTATTAACTATTTATTTATTTAATTAATTAAATTTAGCGAATCTTACAACTTATACCCTCATCACATACTACTTGTTCTCTTCTTCTAGGGTGTGGGAAAAGATTTATTTCTCTTTATAGGCTCATGGGTCACAAAAGAATATATCAAAGCTCGAAAGGTTCACAAAAGATTCAAAGTCATGCATCAAGGGTGGCTATTTGGCCAAGTAGTTATGTAACATTAAAACAAAGTAGTGCCTTTCTCATTTTTTATCAAGTGTGTATGTGCATTTACAAGAATCATGCAAAACTCAAATCCATAGCAACAACAAATTTCTCACATACACTTCATGTTAGTATCGCGCAGCGGAATGTTTTACCGTTTGAACAAAAACCAAGAGGGGGTGAATTGGTTTTAAGTAATAAACTTAATGCTTTAAAATTTTTCCGAAATTTTACCAATTAAGTTAAATATCAATTCCCTTAAAAGAAATAGTAGATAAAATAAAGAGATAGAGAAGAGGAAATGACATAGATATTTATACTGGTTCAGATCAAAAGATCCTACGTCCATTTGTTAATCTCTTCAAATAAAGAGATTAACTCAATCACTAACAAATATCAGATTATAATCAGATAACATAAGATTAAGGAAAGAAAACACCTCTCTTGAACACACAAGAGATGAACACCCTTCTCTGAATCACACAAATAACCTTGACCTAAGCTTTCCTAGCAACAACAATAGCACTCAATCTCCTAGAAAACTTCTTAGGAAAAGTTATCGCTCTACCCATACTAGGTTTTTCAAAGCTTCTTTTGAGAACACTCAGAGAACTCTCTGTGCAGTGACAACACTAGCAATCTACCTTCTAAAAAAGGTAAGTTCAAAGCCTTAAATAGGGGTTCCAAAAATTAGGTCAAAAACTAAACAATCACGTTCAAACTGACAAGGATAATCGATTATCAATGTATTTTCTGAAAACAAAACTCTAAGCAAATAATCGATTATTAGAGGTGATAATCGATTATTCTAGTGCTTTTCTGAAAAATTGGACTCAGCTCAGGATAATCGCTTATCCTAAGTGATAATCGATTATCACATTTGTTTTTCGAGAAATACCAGAATTTTGATCTTGATGTTGATTCTAAACTATTTTAAGTGCAATTTAGAATATAACTTTAAACATAACAACACATGTTCTTCGTATTGACTTCCAGATGAATTTTAGGCTTCTTTTATCATCATCAAAATCTTGCTTCAGCATTTGACTTGTCTTTTGCTTTTGCCAACACTTCAAACGCATTCTCACAATTCTCACTATTCAATCCACTATTCATAATCAAACACAGGTTAAGGAATTAATCAAATTGCAACCACATCCACATTCTCACTCTTAAATTTGCAAGCTAATTCCTCAAGGTCATGCAAGGATAACATGAAAAGAAATCAAAGCTCCCAATGCCAAAAACAAAATAAGGCATCCAAAACAAGGCTAGCCAACATAATTTGAGGAAAAGAGAATTAGTTCAAATATCAAGCAAGAGTTCCACCATAAAATAAAGTATTGAAAGTAAAAACTAAATCAACAAATGGCTAATAACACATACTAAAACACTGAAAAACAACAGAAACAACAATCTTCAAGGTTCAATACTCTTGGCTGCATCAAGGTCCTCATGACCTCCTTGTTCTCCTTCTGCATTAAGGTCCTCTTGACCTCCTTCTTCTGCTCTTGATATTCCACTTGCTTCATTATCATCATCAACAACAGTACCTCCCCTAACTGAGAGTCAAGTCTGCCCACATGCCAAGGAATGCATGGCTCAAACTATGTTCCTGTCATAATGAGATCATCTAGAAAATTCAGAACACCTAAAGACAACTAGTGCATTCTATCCATGATGTTGACTTGGCCTTGCCTGATTGCTTGATGACCCAGCCACAAGTCCTCCTCCTGCCTTGCAAACATTTTGGTCATGGTTGCCTGGAAGGACGCCTCGAAAGTAGAGGAAGGATCATGTGTGGAATGAGAGGAAGTGGCAGCTCGGGGTGGATGAGGTGCTCGGGGTGTTGGAGTAGGTTCATTGAGTTCCACCCTGTTAATGCAATTCTTCCTGGTGATTTTTTTTATCTATTGGTGGCTGGAGGGAGAGGAGTACAGGAGTGTCAGAAAGGATTCCCTTTTCCCTGCAAAGAGTGGTGATAAGTGTAGGAAAACCCAACTTGACATTTTCCATGTCAATAGTGTAAGCGATATCCTAAGAAATTTGGGCCCCCACATCCATGTCCAAACCTGTTACTATCCCATAAATGAGATAGGACCTCTCAAGGTTAAGATCCGAAGTATGAGTGTTTGGGCTCAAGTTGTAAGAGAAAGCACTCCACATTTGGGCCAACGAGGTCAGATGCTTTTGGAGTATGCATATGGGGTTGCCATTGATGCCCAACACATAAGTTTGGCCCGAGATGCACAATATTGAGGCAATTTCATCATGGTCCTTGTGAGCACTTGAGAATTCACTAAAGGGAATTACTTGGCCTATAGGAGCTGAAGTAGTCCTAAAAAAGGTATTAATCGTCTTCCTGTCATATTTAATCAGTTTCCCCCGCATCCTACATTGATGTGGGCCATCCCTCACCTACTAGTAGGCATTTGCATAGAAATTTTTAACCAGATCTTATCAATTTCATTGGGAAGATCCGCTAACACCTTGTGCCAGTTTTTCCTCTCAAGCTCCAAACGAAACTCATTATACTCCCTAGGGTTTAATTTGACCTTCCTCTCAGGTATTAGGCTCCTGGGCATGATCTCAACAAAGCAATTGGTGGTCGTCTTAGAAGAAAACTTATGTTGATCATAATTTTGCACCATATGTGTTTCCATGAAATCCGGCTGGGGGTTCTGGGAAAAAGAGCTTTAGGTAACTCTCTTCTTTTTAGCAACTTAAGAAGTCTTAAAGGGAGCCATCTACAAAAAGAATAACATCAAATGTAAGACCCATGAAAATTAATTAATTAAATAATTAATTAATAAATAAATGCGAGTATGGAGAGCCTTTATGACATTTAATTCTGCCATGTATGACATGGAAAAGTACTAACTCAAGTGGTTGAGAGTACTTTATTGTGTGAAAGGACTTGGGTTTGAGTTCTATATGTGCCAATTGGGTGTTATTTAATTTATTATTATTTTTAATAGTATGCTTGATTGTGATGAGTGGTAATTTAATCCTATATTTATAGGAATTATTATGAAACATGAATTGGTTGAATGGTTGTGCATTGATTTGGCATGAGCATGGTTAGGGGTTTGAACCTTGGTTAACCCAAACTAAACTCTTTTCTTGCTAAAATTAGTTTTGGCATGAATATGAAAGGGCAAAGAAAACCCTAGCAACCAAGAGGGGCTGGAAAACAACCACTAATGGACCTTCAATGTCATTTTTTTTTTCCTTGCCAATTAAGACAATTTGTGACCAATTAAGGGAGAGGGAGAGTGTTTTTGGTGGCTACCATTGTGCTTGGAGAGTAGAAAACGAAATTAGAGAGTGTATGGTAAAGATTGGTGAAGCAAGGAGCTGAATTGGGATAGAGTCAAAGGAAGATCATTGGTGATCAATAAGAAACTCACAAAAAGTCTAAGTTTAAGCTAAGGAATCCAGGTTAGGGAAGTTTTACTCGTTATTGTTTAAGTGTGTGATTAATTGTATGATATACAGTATGAAATGCATGAATACTCTCTGTTCTGCTTGAATTTTTGGGTTTCTGGAAAATTCCCAAAACCCGCCTGGCGGGGTACTCATAGTCGCTAGGCGACTCATACCATTTCAGTGCATTCTGGGTTCTAGAAGAGGAACTGCCTGGCGGTAAGCTCTCGACCGCCAGACGATGCATGCTAGATTACCCAGTTTTTCTGGGTATCGTTGAACTGTCTGACGGTGATGAACACCCGCTGGCGATGTGGACCAAATTGGTTCGATTTTGCTATTCTTGGGGTTCTGGAACGATTCTAATAGAGGGAAAACAGACTGTGTGTATGTATGGATTGCTGAGGATTAAGAATTGTTGTAATTACGTTGTAAATGGATATAAATTGGGGGAAATTGTATAAATGTGATTTTAGGGTTGAACAATTGTGGTTTTTGTTGTTACGAGGTTAATTAGTGATTGAATTGTATTGTAAAATGGGAATGCATGTGTTTAGGTTGTGAATCCTTATAGTCACAAGTGAATTCACGTGAGAAGTAGGAGAAAGCTGCAAAGAAAGAAAGTTTGGAAGTTGGAATTCTCGCAGGTGCAGGGCAGAATTTTGGGTTTCCCAGAACTGATGCACCGCCTGGCGGCAGACTATGTGTCGCTAGGCACCAGCGTAAAGAAGGGGGAATTGAGTGGTTGTGAGGAGAAATGCGAAGTCTGGGATTCTTGGAGATCAGATGTGGTTGAATGTGGGATTGAGAAGTTAACTAAACAAGGGTTTAGGGTGAATATATATATATATATATATATATATATATATATATATATATATATATATAAAATTTTTATATAAAATTAATTATAAGGTGAATAGGAAGTGAGATGCATCATTATCGTAATAACAGTACCATAGGGAGCTTCATTACATAAAAGCATCATTGGAATGGTGAGTTATATGACCATTAGGAACTAGTTGTACTAAATGAATATGCACGAGTGAGATATACGATATGGGTTTAATGTATGATAAGAATTTGTACGTGGCAAAGGACGCTATTGGAAATGGGAAACTTGTGGGTGCAAGGCTAGATAAAAATGTGGTAGTGATGGATATGGACCTTATGGAGTAAGGAGTTACATGACTTAGAGCGTGAATTGATAGAAAGATAAGGTGTATCTATGGATTTAGTGCGAAATCATGAAACTATAATTATGTGGGGCTGATAGCATGATGGAAACCAACTATTATAGAGAATAAGTCTGATTGCTATGAGTGAAAACGTGTGAAATAGGGGTCTGTAGTGCTTAGCAAAAACCAGTATTGCGCTTGTACTGGTGTAATGCCTAACGGTGGTGTTTGGTCGCTAGACGAAAGCTACCAAATCAAAAGGGCTAGTTACGAATGGTGACTGCCGGTGGGGTGTGTCCTGCCAGGCGATATCTGCAGATCAGTGGGCACCAGAGGCGTTTGGCGCCTAGCGGCATGTGTCCCCCGCCAAGCGGTCTGGGAGCGCATTGTGCCTGGCGGCTTGTGAGCAGCGCCAGGCGATATTGGTGAGGCCAAAGTGGTTTGGTTATTTGATTGTGTGTGGTCTACAAGGCTTTGGTGATTAGGGATGGCAACGGGGCGGGGTGGGAATGGGTTTCGCTATCCCATACCCATCCCCGTAAAAAAAATTCATACACATCCCCATACCCAAACCCAACGGGTATCAAACTTTTGTCCCATCCCCATCCCCACCAGGTAACGGGTATAATCTCGTACCCATCCCCGTACCCATTTTCTTACTACTTTAATATTAATTTTAATTAATTTTTATAAAATAATAAAAAATTACGGTAAAGGAAACATAATATTATCAAATATTCAATATTAGGAGTATGGTTGTTTCTTCGATATCAAATACTTTGAAATAAATTATAATTGTTTACATTTTAGATTAGAATATCAAATAAAATTTCATGAGAACCAAAACATTTGTTAAATTTGCAAACATTAATGAAACCTAGTTGATAAAATTTAAAAATATTTTTAAAAAAATATAAAAAGAAAAGAAATATTCAAATTAAAATATATTTTAAATGTTTGTTTACTTCAATTTTTTAAATTATAATGAATCTCTTTTTTATACACTAATAAAAGTTATAATAGATCACTTTATCAAAATGACACAAAGAACACATAATAAACATAATAATACAATTTTAAGATAGATCTTGTATCTTTTAAACTTCAATATATGTTAGATGGTGATAAAAAAAAAAATTCATGGCAATTACATTAAATTTTTATATTGTATTAAATAAAAATTATTTATTCAATTATAGTAAAAAATTAAAATATGATTGTAATGAGTTAGAAAATAAAAAATAATTAGATAAAATTTATCAAAATAATATTCTACAATATAAAAATAAACAAAAAATAAAAATATTAAAAAATTAACAAATGTGTGTCTTATAAACAATTTGGAGACCATTGAAAGGAATCGCATAAAGAAAAACAAATGTATAATTAAGGGTATGATAAGATGAAAAATATCTTAGAGATCTAAGAAAAATTTTCAAATATCAACATATATACTCAATGGTTGAGAAATAACAAAAATTGTTTGAGCGAAACAAAATAGTTCTTAAAATGAAACAAAAATTAATATTAATAATAATAAGTAAATAATTTTTTTATATTACCTAGTAAATGAAAGGTTTATGCTATTAAACACTTAAATTGAGAGTATTAAATATTCTCATATGAAAGGAAAATATACAATAAATACTTAAATTGAGAGTATTAAACATTCTGGTTTTTTTGAATTCTTTTGAATTTTTTTGAATTTTTTTAATATTTTTTTAAGATTTTTTAATATTTTTTAATATTTTTAATTCTTTACATGTGTCACTTCACAGTTGTGTCACGTGTCAAAAATTAACAATTTTGACACGTGGCACAACTATAAAGGGACACGTGTAAAGAGTTAAAAGAAAATGAAAAAAATTACAAAAAATAAAATAAAAAAATTCAAAAAGTTCAAAAAAACTAGAAATTGACACGTGACGTTCACTTTAAAATCGTCTGGTCAAATTAACGGTTAGGACCAAATTGAGACAACGAAAAATTGGAGGACCAAATTGAAATTTTATGACAAATGGAAGACCAAAAGCGTAATTTAACCTAAAAAATAATAGAAATATTCAAATGTTAGACATAAAATTCTTTTAATTGACATACATCATTTTAACATTTTTACATAAAGGTTATGATAAGATAAAAATATATTGAAAATGCGAA
>Ga0214542_1000792_pt1 | contig 60554 bp, 42 predicted proteins | sample CNSS1metaG_FD_160096 | JGI IMG/M metagenome (GOLD analysis project Ga0214542, IMG submission 160096) | Root nodule microbial communities from cowpea collected in UCLA plant growth center, Los Angeles, California, USA - CNSS1 | ecosystem: Host-associated > Plants > Roots > Nodule | place: USA...
CCAAAGTGTGCTAAAAACAAAGGAGACCAAAGGTACATAGGTATACTTGCTTCATGCCTTTTACTTTATGCTTTATGCCTTTGCTTTACTCTCTCCTCCACATCATTTATGCTCCCTAATCACCATGAGCCACCTAGCATTGTTTTCTTACTCCTAATTAACCTACAAAGTAAATAAACATAGATTAGCATGTTGGCTTAAGTCAAGTCAACTATAGTCAACAAGTCAAACCTAGTCAAAGGTCAACAAGTCAACTAAAGTTGATTCAACTAAGTCAACTTTGGGAATCAAAAATAACAAACACAAATGAAAGGGATGAAAGATTAGTGAACTTCCTTTCTAAACATGCTTAGTGTTCTTAAGCATGTGCCTCCATCCTTGGTTGGGGTCAATCCTTCATGAGCTATGGCCCATGTACGCTTTACTCTTTAGTATTCTATTAACTTTCGTTTAGTCCTTGGATTCTTGGTTGTATCTGCATCACGGTGTGTCTTAGTTTTTCCTAGCATTTTTGGATATTGTAAGGAATAACGTTTATACTCCAGGACGTGTCTCTAAATTTCTATATGTATAGCATTTCATTTAAATTAAAATTATTATTTAAATGGGATGTTACAAATAGATCCTTTTATTTTATGGTAATTATCGACAAAAGTGATCATAATATGATGATTCAAGGATATTAAGAAATTCCACTAAAAAAATTGAATGATATATATAATAAGAAGACATTTAAAAATCATTTAAAAGAAGCATGGAGATAGATATTAAAGCCCTACTCACAAAACATGTATGATATATGGACCATTTTTATACATGAGCACAAATACAAATGTATATCGAAACTTTGAACAAATCCATAATATCTACGTAATATCTAATCTTCTTTAAAAGAAATTTCCTCTTCTAAGCATAAGTTAATTTTTCCACTTATTTAAATAAATTATTTATATTTCTTTTCTAACATCAAATCTTAGTTTGTGTATATGTCTTCTAATTTTAACTAAAAAAAAATCCTGTAAAAAACTTTTTAAAGTTTCTATTTTCCATAGAAGTTTTTCACATATTAATTTAAGGTTCATGAAGTCTTTTTTTCTTCAATGTCATTCTATTTTTTTAAAGTACCTAAATCTTTTAATTAATTTACTCTTTAATAACTAATTCGTATTTATTGTTAAGTAAAAACAAAAATATAAAAAAAAACCTTCAAACTATTTATGAAAAATAAAGAATAGTATATATTTTTTATTTGAGCATAACTTAAAATAATTGAAAATAAAACTCAAATATTATGTAAAATTTATATAATAAATTCTTAATTTAAAAAGGTTTAAATACATTATTGGTCCCAATTTTCGTAAACTTTGTTTCGTTTGGTCTTCATTTTTTTGAAATGTTCAAAATGGTCCTAATTTTTTGTAAATTGTGGTCAATTTGGTCTTTTTTACAGATGTCGTTTAAATCATTAACGGAAGGTGAACAGTAACGGTCATGTGTCACTTCATGGTTTTTTTAATTTTAAATATGTTGTTCACGTGTCAAGTCAACATTGTGACACGTGCTAGTGTCAGTGCCACATGTAAAGCTAGTGTCATTGCCACGTGTCAAGTTATGGCATTGCCACGTGTCAAGTTAATGGCATTGTCACGTGTCAGTGTCTCGTGACTTATATTTAACTCGATCCTAATTTTTGTTAATTTTGTTCAATTTAGTCACACTTTTCGTTATTTTTGTTCAAATATGTCTCAATTTTGCCCCTCTCCAAATTGACCAAATTTAATCTCTACATAAATGTTACACTAAAATTTTTATTTTTATTAAAATTTAAATTCACTAAGAATTTTCCTTATCATTTAAACAATAATAAAGAGTTTTCCTTATAATTTTAAAAATGATAAAGAACTTTCCTTCTAATTTTAAAAATAATTAAGAATTTTCTTTATCATTTAAAAAATAACGAAGAATTTTTCTTCTAATTTTAGAAACAATGAAGAATTTTTCCTCTAATTTTAAAATAACTTTAACCATGTTTTTTACAAGTAGAAAAATCAAACATATATATAATAATTTCCTTCCAAAAGTATAGTTAGGTTAGGTATAAAAATAATGAAAGAAATATTTAAAATAAATGTGAATTTTATTAAAAATAAAATTTTCAATATAACATTTATATAAAAATTAAATCTGGTCAATTTGGAGAGGGACAAAATTGGAATTGATTTAAACAAAAATTAGAATTAAATTGATACTAGCTTAACACGTGACACCAACACGGTCACGTGTCACAATGTTGACTGGACACGTGGATAACATTTTTAAAATTAACAGAAAATTAAAAAAATTAAAATTAAAAAAAATTAAAAAAATCACGAGGAGACATGTGACAATTATTGTTTACCTTTCATTAATAGTTTTAACGATATATATAAAAGAAAACCAAATTAATCATAATTTACAAAAATTAGGACCATTATAAACATTTAAAAAAAACAAACTATTTAAAAAATCAGAACCATTTTAAATATTTCGAAAAAAATAGTATCCAACAAAATAAAATTTACAAAAATTAGGATAATAATATATTTAATATTTTTAAAAACATACTATATTATATTCTTCTTATTCACATTATCCTGAGCAAAAGGAAGAGTGTTAATGGAGTGATATCAGGGATGAGAGTGAGGATGAAGTGGCAGTTATTTGACAGAACATGGGACATGACAGGTCTGTCATACATATGCCACGTTCCTTCACCTTAGCCTCTTTCTCTGGTTTTTTCAATTTCAGTTTTTTGCAATGTTATTCCTATTGCCACCCAAGTTCCCTTCGCAAACGCGCTTGCCTTTTCCCTCTTCTCCCAAACTGAAGGTTGTGTCCGAAACCGATGTCTTCCCTTCATTTGTCCCTAAAGAAGTCCACAGAATCAAAGACCCTTTTGCGAGAAGCCTTTCTAAACGGATTCAGAGACTTCCCGTTTCTGTAAATTCTGCATTTTATCAATTCCATCTTCCAATTTACTTACTTATTCACTAACTTATGCTCTGTATTTGTCGCTCAGCTATTTGAGCTTGTTCTCTTGAGAAAATTGCTCGATATTTACTATTGCTCATCAGTTATTTGGTGTGACACAACCAGGTGAGGTTCTTGGAAGATCCTATCATGAGTAGTTGTGTGAAGCCGATGATACAGAACAAGGAAAATCCAGTTGTCCTACTTCATGGCTTTGACAGGTGCTCAAAACAAGCAAGTGACAGAATTTGTACATTTTCTTGCTCAAGTTACCTTTGGATTTCATTTCACTCCTTCTCATTGTTCAGCTCATGTTTAGAATGGAGATACACATATCCATTGCTTGAGGAAGCTGGTTATGAGACATGGGCATTTGACATTCTTGGTTGGGGTTTCTCTGATCTAGGTTTGCTTTTTTACTTCTCCCATGTTATGTTCATACCTTTCATTCACTTTAATCATGGAGTTTTCTCTTTTTCTTCTTATATCCGTCAGAGAAACTTCCTTCATGTGATGTGGTGTCAAAGCGTGATCATTTTTATCAGGTAGTTAGGTGTTCATCAGCCCATCTTCTGAGGAAATGGTTTTCTCCACAAATTGACAAATTTCTTTGCGTCTCTGTTTTTTTACTTCCTATTGTTTCATTGTGTTGTGGGTGAATTGGTTTTATGTACCAGTTTTGGAAGTCCCACATAAAAAAGGCAATGATATTGGTTGGTCCAAGCCTTGGCTCTGCAGTTGCCATTGATTTTGCAGTCAATTATCCAGAAGCTGTATGTGCTATCCAACAATTTAACTTCTGAATATTAACACATTTTGATGATTTTTATATTAAAAGGCAATTCTATCAAGTAATTCTGTTGTGATATAGTAATTTATTGAAGTTCATTTTTTTAGGTGGAAAAGCTTGTTTTGATTGATGCTAGTGTGTATGCAGAAGGAACAGGAAACCTAGCAACCTTACCTAGAGCAGCAGCCTATGCTGGGGTGAGTATATCTCCAACTTTGCACAAGCTATTGTCTAGAAAATCATGTCTCTGTCTTTTTCAACTGGATAAATTCATGTGTTTATTCAATTATCTACAATATTGTTTTATATACTGTCTATAGAATATTTTTTGAAAACATTTGTCTTACTCTACTAGAATGATATTCAGTTTAATTTGTTATTCCTTTTATTTTTTTGGTTCTACATATACTCTCAAATAACCATATCATTTCTTAGTATGACGATTTGTTTTAGGAAATGACTTCTCTCTTTCTTAGGTATCAGTTACTCTTGTTGTGTCATCTTGTTATAATATAACATAATGAATTGAGCTTGGATGGCTCATGGCCTCTTGGCCTCTTTGATCCAAATAAAGAGCAGTTGACTTAATTTCCAATTGAAATTTCCTGAAGTTATAATAAAGCTCAAGGAGGAACACTCCTTGTGGAGATTAGCTTTTAGTTGAAAGAAATGGAACAGAATGAATTAAATAAGCAAGAAAATGAACAATCAGATTTAAATTGATAGATTCTGGCCTCCCTGGTTTAAACAACTCTCTCTAGCTTGTATCAGATATGAATGGTTAGTCTATGGGGTCAAGTCTATCCTGTGGCTTTGAGACTGATGATCCTTTCCTCATTGAATCAGCAGCTAGTAACATCTGTGACACAGAAGCGTGGAAAACAAGTAACTAAGTGGGTCAATTTGTGGAATGGTAAACCAATGGAGGAGGTAACTTGGGAAGATGCTGACAAAATCTGCAATCATTTTCTTCTTTCTGCCTTGTGGATGATGTAGCTTTTTGGTGAATAGCATTGACAGTACTTTGACTTGCTGAAGGTTCAGATAAAAAGGCTTGTACAAGCTTAGCTTAATTGTAATTAATAGAGGTAAGTATAGGAAACTTAGTTGGAAGAGAGAAAAATAATTGAATTTGGTATAAAAAGAAATCTATGAGCAAGTGTGGGGGAGGATTAGGACACATTTTTTATCAGCTTCTTAGCTTATAGTTGGGAGCAAGCATTGCTCTTACATTATTGTAATGATTTTCATATCTATGAACCAAGTTTGCTACAAAGATTATGATTTTGTGGATTCCGTTGAGTTTTTTTTGTGAACTGCATCTGTCAATTGGGCTTTTGAATTGATGAAATTGGAAACATCGCATCTGTTATAATTATAGAAATAAGGATTTGATATGTAAACAACAATATCTAAACTATATATGTATTATTATGAAATAAGGATTTGATATGCATTATTTCCCTGTAAATGCTGTTACAACTACTATATAAGTGTAGTTCCCCTTTCAAGTTTCACTTGTTTGCTGCTTTTGCTCCAAATTTTAATTCCTTGTGCAAATGTTATGTTCTATTCCTAACAAATTCCCCGTTGGTAATGCCATGATTCAGTATTGTGCTTCTATATTTGATCTTGCAATGATAGCATGAGATTGTTAATTCTTAAATGGTGCAAGTTGTGCTGACCATTGGCACTATTTTGAATCAGGCATATGTATTGAAGAGCACTCCATTACGCTTATATGCTAACTTTTTGAGCTTTACAAACTTGTCTTTCGGTACTAGCCTCGATTGGACTAATGTGAGTTGCTAGATCTTAACATTATCATTTTCTTTAGATAATGTGGTGTACATATGTGCATTTGTTTTCAATTTCATAATGCACCATGATGAACGTATCAAACATATTTATATCAAGAAAAGCATGTTATTCATCATACCACTTAACACTCAACATCACAAGCTTAAACATGTTTTGTTCATCACACACGTGCTCAGTGGCACTCATTCACAGTCATCTTTAGATGTTGCTGAAGGAAGTTGCATAACATGGTCGTATAATCTTAAACAGGTGGGTCGCTTGCATTGTTTATTTCCATGGTGGGAAGATGCTACAGTTGATTTTATGACTAGTGGTGGTTATAATGTTGTCTCCCAGATAAAAAAGGTATTTTCACCCATTATCAGATTTTTGGTGTCATCATCTTCTTACATTATTTGTTATAACATCACCAAAAATAAAAGTTAGAGAAAGAATGTTTAATCTATGTTGTCACATAGCACCCACCATTGATGATGGAAGGAGAGTTAGTAACACCGATATTTGGAGTTTCAGAGTTCAATTTGGATTATTCCAACAAAATTAAAGAAATCACAATTTTGAATAGCGGAGGGTGAAGTAAGTTAAAGAGATAAAGGAGTGAATAGAGAGAAAGATAGAAAGTTTAAAGGCTTGTTTAAGTTAACTCCAAAACAGAATAAGAAAATTGGATAATATCCATAATTAACTTTTTAACATTAGGGATTCATCATCATCTCTTTACTTGCAAAGGAACGGACTGAGTAGCGAAAACATCACTTATTACTCAAGAATATATGTTGACGGAATGTAATCATATTAGGGTTATTTTTTTTTTCTAATAAACATTTAAAACCTATAATTAATAACAATAATAAAATGAATTGTTAATTATACTCTATGTTCACATTTTTTTTTTCTAAACAATTACCCCATTTTTCCATATAAAAATTTATTATTTATATAACTGCGTACAAACTTTAACTTAAATGTCATTCTCTTAAATTTTTATTTAAATTAATCGTTTTTATTTTATTTTTTAACAGAAGAAATAAATGAAAAGTAAGTATTATCTCGACACTCCATTAATGTTGAACAAGAACTAAAGAAAAAAGAAAATGTATTTCCAAAAGTAATCAATCCTAAAAAATAAATAAAAATAACATTAAATTTAATTTATTTAAATAAATTATCATGATTAGAAAGTTAACATCCAAAAATGACATATTTGTTGATTATAAAATTCATTCTCTATTCTTATCTATATTCTTATCTATAGCTAGCCGTCTTTGCTCAAGATGAAGAATATTGTGATAAATGGCATGCTTATGTATGGAACTTCATCAATATTTAGTTCCACAATAATTAATTTGCCCCGTATCAAATCAATTTTATCATCTTTTCATTGTTGGTTTTTCCAAGTTTTAAATCATATTTTTAATGTATACATGGCTATAGTTTCAATTTTTGATTTATAGGTCTTTATGTTATTAGAAATTAGAGCTCTCAACTTTGACCATGGTCCATGGACTAGTCTTAGACAATCCTTAAAAGGTTCTCCTTTTAGGGAGATTGAGGGGGCCAAAATATAGCTCCAATCTCCAAAGCACTTTTACAAGTGTGTTAGGATGAGTATTAAGGTAGGTTTCACCCCAACACAAGACTTTAATCAACTCATAAAACCAATACCTTCAACTTGGGTCATATGTTAGAATCAGGTCGAAGGTCAAGTCGAAGGTCGGGACGAGCTAGCAAGGGCTGAAGGTTGACACCAATCGACCCAGACAGAAGGTCAACAAGGGTTAGCACGAGACAAAAGATCAAGATCGATTCCAAACAGAAGGTCGAGATGGGCCGGTCTAGGTCAATGGTCGAGACGAGCCAGTCGGATTGATGGTCAAGACGAAAAGGTCTGGGACAAAGCTTAAGACGATTAGTTCATGCAAAAGGTCGAGACAAGCCGCCCCAAAATGTAGGTCGAGACGGGTCGACCTGAGCCGAATGTCAAGACTAATCAGCCTAGACTGAAGGTTGAGACAGGTATGATATGGTCCAACGTCGAGACTTGTCAGCTTGGGTCGTAGGTCGACACGAGCCCCAACCAAAATTCGATCGAGTCGACCTCAATTGAAATTCTATCCAGTCGGCTCCAAACAAAATCGGTCGAATTTAGTAGAGTCTGCTCCAACTTTATTTCAGCCGAGTCGACCCTTGCTGAAATTCATTGAACTTAGCTAAGTTAGCCCCGACAGATATTGGGCTGAGTCGACCCTTTCTGAATTCAGTTGCGTCCACCCCAAAGGAAATTAAACTAAGTCAACGCCGAATGAATTTTCACTAAGACAACCCCGACCGATATTCAGTTGATTTAACCCCTAGCGGATTTCAACCAAGCCAACCCCAACCGAAATATGACCAACCTTGTCACCTAGTTGGCCCGTCCAAAAGTTGGCTGAATACGGCTTAGTTGACCTCAGATGGTGAGTTAGTCCTGTCCGAAATTCGACTGAATTTGGGCGAGGTGGTCTTACTTGAATTTAGGCGTATCGACCTTGACTGAATTTCGGGCAAGTCAGCCCGATCAAAATTCGGGAGAGTCGACCCCAACGCAAATTTGGCCTTGTCGTTAGCTAAAGGTCAAGATGTGTATGTTGTACACCCGAGACAAAGTTTTCTAGGTGGGTCGAATCAGGTCAATGGTCGTGACAGATCGACCCGAGCTGAAGGTCGAGACGGTTGGCCCAGGCTGAAAGTTAAGACTGGTGCGTCTTAGGCCAAAGGTTGAGATTGATAGGCCTAACTTAGGCCACAGGACGACTCGAGCCGATCTGGGCTGAAGTTCGACATAGGTTGGCCTGGGCCGAAGGTCGGGATGGGTCGACCCAAATTGAAGGTCAACCTTGGTTGGTTTGGTTGAAGGTCGAGACAGATTTGTTTAAACTGAAAGTCAAGATGGACCGAACTAAACCGAAGGTCTAATAGTATATTTAAAAGAATTAATATTTTTTTCAATTTTAAAAAGAAAACCCATAGATTGATCCTGACCTGACCCACTGGATTTTTGTGGACATTCTGACCCTATAATCTTTTTCATTAAAACACTATTTGATCTTATAGATTTTTTGGTCCTATCTCACATGGTTCTTCCTAAATGTTGAGCCAAATTGACCGCTCTGTTAGAAGATGCTTGTCGTAAATTATTTTCATTAACAGTTTTTCAGTAATTTCCATTAAAAATTCATATTATTTTTTAGAGTGTGGGGGAAGTGCTGCTATATAAACTAGATCACTTGCATGGTTGTTGGCACGTGTCAACATTTCTATTTTCTGTTAATGATGTTCGATGCAATTTGAACTCTGATGTTTGGTAACTTTTATTCCTATTAGAGTGTAAGGAAAATGGATACAAAAGCTCAAGAGGTTGACTCGCGTGTCGGGTCAAAAGGAGTATTCAAGGATGGACATGTGGTAGGAGGCACAAAAGCATGATGAGAGGCAAAGGTGCACGATCCAAGAGCGTAAGCACAAGGCTGAAGGATTTTAAGTGGGGTATTCATTAGTATAAAGGCAATAACTGTTTAGTGAGAGAGAGGGGATTTTTTGGGTATGTTGCGATTTCTTCTCTTTTTGATTCCTTTCTCTCTATTACGTTGTCTATGTTTTGGAAACTGATTTAATTTTTTGTATTCAGAGTTGGGTTTATGCAATTTCATACTATTCTTCATTCCATGGAATAGAAAACCATTATTCCCTGTTCTATGAATTAATTCCTTTAAGTGCTTTCATTACATTTGGTGCTTTCATCACATCATGGCGGAGAACACTCGTTTGAAGGAGATTCTGCCTAAGCTATCATCGCGTTTGAAGGATGTTTTGGAAACTGAAGTGCTTTCATCGCGTTTGAAGGATGTTACTATTGACGTCAAGCAATTTTCAAAGTCGATTTCTGCAATTGATCATCATTTACAGGCCTTGATTGCAACTTTAAATGACCGTCATAAAGATGACTCTAAGTGATTTGAGACGTTGAAGTCCATCACTGTTCTCGAATCGGGACCTCATCTTTCTGCTCAGTCCTCGTCTTTCACTCCCTCTTATAGGTGCCCCAATAAACAGTACCTATGGCTGTAATTAGAGGAGGAAAATGATGTTAGTGATCAGCCCAACTCTTCTGTTGAATCTGCAGTGGATGAGACTCAACCTGTGTCTAAACCCCATTTGTCATTTAATGCCTTAAAGGGCTCTATTGGGGTTGGAACAATGAGATTTCAGGGAATTCTCAATGGGTTGCCTATTTAAATTCTTTTGGATAATGGGAATTCAGATAACTTCTTACAACCAAGGATTGCCAATTATCTAAATTTACCTATCGTACCAATACATAATTTCAATGTCTTGGTAGGAAATGGTAGCACTTTAGTTGTTGACGAATTCATCAAAGATCTCAAGGTCACCATCCAATCACACTCATTAATGCTACCAATATACTTACTTCCCATATCAGGAGTTGATTTAGTCCTCGGTGCTTCATGGTTGGCCACTTTGGGATCCTATATTTCTGACTGTAGCACCCTGACATTGAATTTTTTGTTGAATGGTCAATTTGTTACTCTACATGGAGATCATATCAAGCTTTCTACTCAGGTCTAATTTCATCATTTGAAAAGAATGCACACCACTAACTCCATTGCTGAAATGTATTCCTTACATATTCAGTTTCCTAGAGTTCCTCAAGATCAATTTCTCGCGCTGCTTGCTGATGTGGAGCCAGAAATAGCCTCGTTGTTGCACACATATCAACAAGTGTTTGATGTCCCTTCTGCTTTACCTCCTCATAGATCTCATAATCTTGCGATACCTCTCATACATGGTGTTAATCCTGTTAAAGTTAAACCATATCGGTATCCTTTTAGTCAGAAACAACAGATTGAAGAAATGGTCCAAGATATATTGGAGGAAGGTAGTATTGTTCCAAGCAATAGTCCCTTCTCTTCCCCTATCATTTTGGTGATAAAGAAAGATGGAACTTGGAGGTTTTGTGTAACATCCCGTCAGGATATTACAGATTTATAATAAAATAAAAGAAATAAATTAAAATATACTGCATTTAATAATACCTCATTTTCCCAAAACGCAGGAAAATTTAAAATTTATTAAATAACCAACCAATGTTCAAATCCATAATCACCAAAACAAAAGGTTATAATAATACCCATAAGGGTTTACAACTTATTTCAAAACCAAAGAAAATAAACATAAGTTTCCCCGATCTATCCCCTCTCCGAAGCTAAGCTTCACGACAGCCACCTGCATCAACAACATATACTTCTGTGTACCGCGTACACGATCATCGCCAATCACAAGCAGCTAGGGTGAGCTTAGCAAGTATAACATATAAAATAACACATCCTATATAACACATATATATTTAGACATGCCCAAACATCCATAGAATACTATGTACCATGGCCACAACCATAACTTTCGTGTTCTACCTCTTCTAGTGATTACTTGAAGATGACTTGCTGCCATACCTATCGGCCACAACTGATAGAGCACGTGCGGGAAACCATGTTACGGATCATACACCGTAACGCTAGGTGGAGTTCCCAAATACGAACATAGTTCGCAACGTCCCAAGACTACCAAACTCGTCAATCAACTACTGAGGAGGGCAACCCATCCGTACTGGCCATAACCAGCACACTCACACCGGCAACACTCGCCAACCCGAGCCATAACTCAAAGGTTCCTTGTGTTCATCCGCCATCCCAATCCACAACTCAAGAGGTGCTATTTCGAGCCACAACTCAAGGAATACCACGTGCTTAACCCCTATCCCGAGCCATAACTCAAGGGATACGTTCCGAGCCACAACTCAAGGAACACCAAAAATCCCACCTTTAAAGCATCACTAAAAGCCTTGTAGAGCACACCTATGAAATCAACAACTCCAAGCTGCAGCAGTAAAAATCGTCTGGCGAGGGATACGTGCCGCCAGGCGCTGCCAGCTCCCAGACCGCCTGGCGGGTGTCGCGTACCGCCAGGCACACAACGCCTCAAATTTATCCTCGCTGCAGGTACCGGCTGGCGGAAGGTCCCTCACCACCAAGCGCACGGGGTTCATCAGTCCCCTGTTGTGAAGCCATCGCCTGGCGGAACCACTCATGCCGCCAGATGCACGCGAACCAGATGCCCTTTGTTTACACATCTCTCGCCTAGCGGATTCACATCGTTGCCAGGCGCCGTATCAGTACAGCAACGCACTCCAATTTGGGTTCTTCACTCGGATTTTCAAGGTTCACAAATTCTAGCACTTACTGTAATTCTCACTAAATGTATCACATCAATTCTCATAGACTTGGCTGGTCACCAATGTACCTACGCTCATTTGAGTACCTTAATTGAAACCTTTTCACTTTCTAGACTCCCGTAAGTTTCCCCTACTCACAATTCCAATCCTGATATTTGTGTTCCTACTACTATTTAGTATAATCCATCATTTACTTTAAGTAGTACCTATGTTCTTACGAGAATTGTTTTCCTTACTCCCTCTTTATAGCTTACTTACCTATAAAAATTCAACTCGCTATCTTATACACCTATTTCCACTAATCTTAGGTATTCACTATGGCATTCCAAATAGGGCCCCTCAAGATCCTGTATTATTCTCACGCCAGTTTATGCCTCGCACCAGAATCTCAATTACTATTATTCCTTATTATTCTCATGTACTCATCTCCACATAACTTATCTACTATTTAGGTAATTTCATTTCATAGACACACAATCCCATGACTCCAAGCTCCATCATAATGAACCCATTCTCACAGAAAACTTCCTCAGACCCTCAACTCCCTCTCAGCCAAGAAAAACACAACCTCTGCACTAGCGCTAGGTGGCAAGCCCCGCACTGCTAGGCGGTGCATCAGTTCTGGAAATTCCAAATTTTTGCACTGCACCAACGAGGGTCCAATTATTTTCCCAGTTCTCACGAAATTTCACATACATAAAGTCCATTATACGAACTGTACCTACTCCATAAATTTTCCCCTCAGGATTGCCACACAAATGGATTTCACAGTATCAAATTCCCCAACTTTTCAACCTTAATACCTAGTTGCACTGTTTCATTCAATTAAACCTCAATTACATGACATTAAATAGTATTTTCAACATCTGATCATCCCTCAATAATTATCACAGATTTTCCCCCGATTGGAAATCACCCAAAATCATCAAAATCGAGACCTATCGCTCGCGTCGCCTGGCGGCTTGATCAGCACTGCTAGGCCCTTCATCCAAAAACCCAGAAATTGGTAAAAACCCCACGTGTTGCCTGGCGGCCAAAAGTGTGCCGCCAGGCGGTTCCTCCCCAGGAACCCCAAAACCCTGTTAAAATACATGTGCTGCCTGGTGGCTATGAGCAGCCCGCCAGGCAGTTTCTGGAAATTTTCCAGAAACGCATAAATCCAACCAGAAACAGAAGATGTTCATACAAGTCATAATATATCATGCAATCCAGTCCCAGAACATAAAATTCAACGTGAAAACTCCCCTAACTTGGATCCTTTTGCTTATAGGTGAATTGCTTGAGAGCTCCCAATGATCACCAATGTCCTCCCTTTTGGTTTCCTCTCAATTCGGCCCTAGAACCTCACTCAAACCTCACTAATCTCAATAATTTTCGTGCTCTAATTCTGAGTACAATCCCAGCTTGCCAAAACCCTCACTCTCACCACGATTTTTCCTTTTAAACTTGACTTTAATGGGGTTTAATTGCACAAAACGAAAATTGCATAATGGTGATGTTAATTACCATTTATTTGGCCTTTATGGTCTGTTTTTCAGCTAGCCATGGCTGCCCCTTAACCATCTAGGGTTTTTATGCCTTTCCACCTTCATGCTAAAAGAATTATTGGTAAAAAGAAAGTTTACTTTGGGTTTACCTAGGTTTGAACCCACAACCATGCAATGTCAACTCAATGCCAGACCATTCAACCAATTCATATTTCATGCTAACAAATATAATTCAAATATCATATTATTCCACAGCATGATTAACATATATTTAAAACAATAACAAACAATAACACAAAATTGGCATACATAGGACTTGAACCCAAGTCCTCTCACACAATCAAAGTACTCTCAACCATTTGAGCTAGTACTTTTCCACATCATACCAATCAGAATTTAATGTCATAAATGTTCTTCCCACCCGTATTTATTAATTAATTAATTAAATTTCACGGGTCTTACATTTTGCATGGATTATAGGGCCTTAAATGCTATAACAGTGAAAGATAGCTTTCTTATTCCCATAGTTGATGAATTGATTGGTGAGCTTCATGCTGCCCAATACTTTTCCAAATTGGATCTTCACTCAAGCTATCATCAGATTTTAGTAAAGGAGGAAGATATGCATAAAACAGCCTTTCGTACTCATCAGGGTCTATATGAATGGTTGGTTATGCCATTTGGGTTAACAAATGTCCCGACAACTTTTCAAGGTTTGATGTATGAAGTGTTTAAAAGGTTGTCTAGAAAATGTGTTCTGTTTTTTTTTATGATATATTGGTCTATAGCCCCTCTTGGTTGACCCATTTACAACATCTTGAGATGGTATTACAGTTGTTGTAGGAAAATAAGCTCTATGCCAAGCACTCTAAGTGTTCATTTGGTCAACAACAAGTGGAATATTTAGGACACACAGTTTTTGGAAAATGCATTACTATGGAGGTCAGCAAGATACAAGCTATACTGGCATGGCTTGTTCCTAGAAATTTGAGACAATTGAGAGGTTTTTTTGGGCTTTCAGGCTATTATAGGAGGTTTATAAAGGGATATGTAGCTCTTGCAGGACCATTAACAGAGCTCTTAAAGAAAGATAATTTCCATTGGCAGGAGGAGGCTTCTCTAGCTTTTGCAAAATTAAAGGAGGCTTTAACTTAAGCTCATGTACTTGCTTTACCAAATTTTTCCTTGCCCTTCGAATTAGAGACTGATGCGTCAGGTGTAGGCATTGTGCTGTTTTGAGCCAGAACTTGCATCCTATTGCTTTTTTCTCAAAGAAAATGTCTTCCTCCATGCAAAAACAATCTGCTTATGTTCGGGAATTTTGTGCAGTAACTGAAGCAGTAGCCAAGTTTCGTCACTACCTGTTGGGGCATAAATTTGTTATTAAAGCTGATCAGAAAAGCTTGATGACTATAATGGATCAAAGTTTTCAAACTACTGAGCAACAGAAATGGCTGCATAAATTACTTGGGTATGAATTCACTATTGAATACAAACCAGGAAAAGAGAATGTTGCAGTTGATTCTCTTTCTCGATCATTTCACATGGCATGGTCTCAACCCATTTCTTAGTTGTTAAACTCTTTACAGGAAGCTCCACAACAAGATACAAATATTAAAAATACTCTTTGATTCTTGTTCCAACAATACAAACACTATACCTCATTATTCCATCAAGTTACTTTGGAAGAATAGAATTGTGATACCTGTTGGCCATGCTCTTTTACAGAACATCTTACAAGAGTTTCATAGCTCCTTGATTGGCGGACATGATGGGTTTGCTAGAACGCTAGCTAGAATTTCGGCTCAATTTTATTGGCCACGTATGCATAAGAACATTAAGTCTTTTGTTCAACAATGTTTGATTTGTCAACAGGCTAAAATTGCTACTACTTTACCTTCGGGTTTGTTACAACTCTTACCTGTTCCTGATGCAATTTGGGAAGATTTGGTCATGGATTTCATTACTGGCCTACCTTCATCTCATGGCTTTACTGTGATCTAAGTTGTGGTTGATAGATTATCTAAGGCAGCTCATTTCATGCCATTGAAAACTGATTACACGAGCAAAGTGGTAGCGAAGGTTTTCTTTAAAAATGTAGTGAAATTACATGGAATTCCTAAGTCCATTGTATCTGATAGAGATAAAGTGTTCACCAGTCGATTTTGGAAATATTTGTGGCAAATCAGTGGCACCACATTACAAATGTCATCGGCATATCACCCTCAATCTAATGGCCAATCTGAGGTTCTCAATAAGTGTTTGGAATTGTACCTCAAATGTTTTACTTTTGAGTCCCCAATGGAGTGGTCCAAGTTTCTTCCATGGGCAGAATATTGGTATAACACAACCTATCATACAAGTGCTCTCATGACACCCTTTAAAGTTGTGTATGCTTGTGATCCTCCCCAACTACTGAAATATGTCCCTAATGACAATGATCCAACTACTGTGACAGAACAACTGTTTGACAAGAGACGCTCTATTGCAAATGTTGAAAATGAAATTGCAAATAGCACGGTAGATTCAAAAGAAGTATGCTGATCAGAAAAGACAAGATGTGCAGTTCGCAGTGGGTGATTTAGTCTTGGTTAAATTACAACCATATCGACAACAGTCATTAGCTTTGAGGAAGAATTAAAAGCTTGGTCTGAGATATTTTGGTCCCTTTGAAGTCATGCAGAAAGTGGGACAAGTTGCCTATAAATTGAAACTTCCGAATTTAGCTAAAATTCATCCAGTATTCCACGTTTCTCAGCTGAAATTATGTCGTGGAAACCATGATCAACCTTATGTGCCATTGCCCATTTGTGACTTTGATGTATCTCTTGTCATTCAACCTGTTGTTGTTTTAAAGTCCTGTGTGATACTCAAAGAGAATCAACAAGTTCCCCGATCCTTGATTCAATAGGAAGATGGTTTAGCTGATGATGCTACCTGGGAAGATAATGTAGTGCTTGCTCAAACTTATCCTCACTTCAACCTTGAGGACAAGGTCAATTTCGATGGAGGGAGAAATGTAAGGAAAATGGATATAAAAGCCTAGGAGGTTGACTCACTTGTGGGGTCAGATGGAATATTCAAGGATGGACACGTGGTGGGAAGCACGGAAAGCATGATGAGAGGTAAAGGCGCACGATCCAAGAGCGTAAGCACAAGGTTGAAGGATTTTGAGTGGGGTATTCGTTAGTATAAAGGCAATAACCGTTTAGTGAGAGCGGGGGGATTTTTTTGGTTTGTTGCGATTTCTTCTCTCTCTGATTCCTTTCTCTCTATTACGTAGTCTCTGTTTTGGAAACCGGTTTAATTTTTGTATTCAGAGTTGGGTTTATGCAATTTTATACTATTCTTCATTCCATGGAATAGAAAACCATTATTCCATGCTCCGTGGATTGTTTCTTTCAAGTGCTTTCATTACATAGAGTCTAACTTTGAATATGAAGTCTCACAACGGATAAACAAAGAACAAGTTGACTACGACATAGATAAGAAACACAACTTGAATGCTTTAACGTTGAGTTGAACGTTGTACTAAAATTTTGTTTAGTTGGTGAAGATGTCTCAAGTATTTTTTCTTTTTTTTTCCTCTCATACTCTCTACACTTTGTTTTTAACTCTTTTACTATCTTGGTTTGAATTCAAGTTGATATCACACTTTGGAGATAAAATTAGGGTTCCAAATAGATACACACGGCCACGGTTAAACTCAAACCAAAATAACAAAATAAAAGCGTTTTCATGTATGCACATTTTAATTTTAACATGTTAAACAAGTATATATATATATATATATATATATATATATATATCAAAAGTAATCTTTTTTTAATAAATTTTGAAATAATATATAAGAAGTCATGTTTACAAATTTTTATTTTAACATTATAAAAGTAGTTTAAAAAATATATATTGTTTTTTGAAGATAACAATTTAGTAACATTCTAAAGAAAGTCACAAGTCAATTTTTATAAAAGATTTGACACCATTTTAATCCATACAGTTATTAATTCTTTCTTTTTATATATTTTTCATCCTATCCACTTAAGTTGAAATTCCCAACTCGACTTATGAATTCATAACGAATTCAACGTTATAAGAAAAGTAGTTTTCTTCTCTAAATCAATATGCTTTGATACTGAATTGAATTTATTTAACAGGTAAAGCAGAAAACTCTAATAATTTGGGGGGAGAATGACCGCATAATCAGCAATAAGCTTGGTGTGGTAAGTTGATACGCAGCACATTTTCCACTTTTATATTGAACACGAAAACTATTCTTGGAGATTATATTTGCTACCAATGATTGCAGTTAACTTGCGAACTTTTACTATTTCAGCGACTGCATTGTGAATTACCTGATGCCGTTATACGCCAAATACCCGATTGTGGTCACCTCCCTCATGTTGAAAGACCAGATTCTGTAGTCAAACTCATTGTTGAATTTGTTCAGAGCAAGACCAAGACAGCAAATGAATGTGTTTCACCTTTTTGACAAGGAACCATGTTTTGTTTTTCTAGTTGCAGTTTTTTTTTTTTCTCAGCTCTACTCCGATACAAAATACACACACCATACCATTCATTTTGTGTCATGTCTTCGATGGTTCATGCTCACTTTTAAGACATCGATTCTTTCCTGTATCACGATTTAATGGTGTAGCAACTATATCCATTACATTCATCAGCGTGTCAAAATCGAGATTATGATTAAAATCATGAAGATTTTGATAAATGTAATCGTAACAAATATAATAAATTGATATTTTTTACTTGAAATTATATTCATCCAAAAAGTGAATAAGTGCTATAGCGAATAAAAAAAAGGAACTTTAATTGTGTTATGTGTTCATTGGGTAGTGTTGCAACTCATAACACATAATAAGGAAAATTTGTATATTAAGTTTATATTTTGTTTTATTTGAATTCATTCACTACAAAAAAAAATGAATAGGTGGTCTAACAGACAAGTTAATAATAATAATAATAATAATAATAATAATAATAATAATAATAATAATAATAATAATAATAATAATAATAATAATAATCTACACTATTTTACAATTTTGTTTAATGATCCTAACACATTGTCACGATCATGTGTGAGCATCTAAATCAAAAATATTATGTAAATCAAACAATTTTATTAATTAAATCTCGATTTTCACTAAATTTATTACAGCCATTGTTTTATGTTGCATTGAAGTTCTTTTAAATGTTAATCACTTTTACTCGTTGACCCACAGCACCAAACTATGCCACATTTAAGATTATCAAATTCTAATGTTAATTCAAATTTGTTTGTGTTTTCGTGTTGAAAATGAGATTCCCATTTGTTTATGTCATTAATTTGGACGAAGGAAGCCTTGAAAGCAATAGATCATTGAAAAATGTTTGTGACGGTGGCAACTGGCAACATGATTGGTAAGTTAGCAAAATACATTATTTGTTGTGACTCAGGCTCTTTTTCTCTATCTTTAGTTCAATGATTCTCTTATTAGGGTGTTACCAAATAAGTTACATAGCCTCAAACAGGTTGGAAATTCCATAGTACATAAATCAGTTCCATCCTTAATATAGTAGTGGAATCGTGCACAGCAACTGGAGGGAAAAAAATGATGTAACTGTTTGGTAATATATATACATGTGTATGTGTAAAAATCGTTTTATACTGAGTTCTTATCATTTGAGTCAAAGAATAATTTAAATAAGATTTTACGATTTCAGTTGTGATTAACAGTAGAAAAAAATGGCGATGGAGAAACCATGTGCTATTTTTTATTTCAGATTTGTCGGCTATGGATGGCATGATGTGAAACAAATTTATTCTCAGTTGTTGTTGTTGACTTTTAGAAAGCAATTACGTCCGAGGAAAAAATTGTTCCACGACATGAATGAAACACCACAGCAGAAAGAGAAGGACATAGGAAATTCACAAAATTCACAAGTGACATCGTATTATTGATGCAAGGACATTTGAACGACCTTTGCTTTTTCTATAATATATGCACTGGTATGTCTGTTGGAAACTTGGAATTTTCAAAACCCCTTTAGCCTCATAATAAAGTAGCAAGAGTACCATATCACAGGATCCTAATTTTACACCGATTACTGTCAAATCAGTTAACGTGATACTTGTAAATCAGAGCAAAAAAAAACTATAATGCATGTACCTAAGAATAACATAAAACATCTTATTAAAGGATATACTGTAAGGTCCTCAAATAGTTAAAATGAAACACTTTAAATAGTATATTGGAGAAAATGAATGAACAATGGGTTTAGATGCAATTGAAAAAGGTTAAACTGTGAGTGACAGAGACGTAGAGTAGCCAGCTAACATGAAGTTGAATGATGAACAGAATAGTTTATAAAAATGGGGTAGCCGGATTCCATTAAATTAAAAAACTAGTGTCTGTCACAGTATTAGATGTACAAATGGAGAAAAGCCAAGTGCTACTTCCAACCCCTCAATAGTAATCATAAATCAACATATATCACCACTAAACAAAGGAACCAAACTTCTACTCTTTTTTCTCTTGCAAGGAAAAAAACAAAAACGGGTATGCTTGAATTGCTTGTGGATGATTCTCAGAAGTAAAATTACATGAAAACCTCACAAGCTTTTCCATGGTGGCACTGTACCTTTAGGCTACACCTTCATTGCTAACCACATGGTTAGCCCTAAGAGCAGTAGCAACACAGAGTTGGTGGCTCCCAAATTAGCTCCTTTACCATTCAAACCAGTTGTAGATGTTGGACTTATTCCAAATGTGTTAGGAGTACCAGGAGTTGTACCTGCTGATGGGGTTGTACCAGGTGGTGATCCAGTTGATGGTGTTGTTCCTGCATTGCTGCAAGACAGCCAAAATAAAAGGACCATCAAAACCTGTTTCATTTTATCACAACCTTGGTCATTAATTAAATGTTCTACATAAGTTCAGTCCTAGGAAATGTTTGTGAAACATCCTAATCATGCCACCTCATATTTCATCAGAAGAAGCAAGTGTGACATTGTTATTTGGTAGTCATTAGATAACTTTTCTGCAAGAATGTAATTCAGAATTTCTGCTTCAGGGAGGTGAGTGCATTAACCCAGAAAAGGGGATTTTAGTATAAAACAAACTAGTTTCTTCAGAGTCATATTGCCAGTTTTGAAATTAAAACAAATGAATCCCAGTTTTTCAAAATGCCTTTTGGGTTATGCTAAGTGAAAATTAGATGCTAATAAAATAGGGTATAATGCTAAAATTGTCCAATGCCACCATTCACCTAAACACAAAAAATGGAAACTAGAAAGAGACTTAGGAACACAAAAAAGTGGGTTACAAGAAAAACGATTCATTAGAGGATGGAAGAACCCAACCGTCACCCATAAAATGCCCTATTAGAAAGGAATTTTCATCAAGATTCCAAAACCTCACACTCGATTGCCTCAAAATTCCTTGAATTTCCAAAGAACTTAACCGATTAAATGGATGCATGACAGATAAAACGACAAGAAATCAAATGAGACCCATAATAATCAAAGAACACATACCTAGGACTTGAGGGGTAGACACACCCAGATGATGTAGCTGTAGAAAAAAAAAATGCACAAGAAAGAGAAGAGCATTAATAAAAGTGAAATACTAGAACATGTGGCCAAAAATAGATGCATTTAGAAGTACACTTACCAGGTGGATTTGCACTGGTTGTGGCAGCACCTGCAAAATCACATGTTCCTTGAGCATTACCCTTTCTCTGGTAATAGCTATTAACTGCATAATTACAGTGATCCTTCACAGTGTTGGGTTGGTAACAAGCTCCATTTTGGAGAATAGGCATACAGTCAGCTCCAGCTCCACAAGCATAATCTATTGCTTTCTGAAGGGCTTGATCACCAACACCGTCTTTGCATAAGCAGTAAAGAGCACCTATTGCAAATCAAAAAAAAATCAGAAACATAGCAAAAAGGTTATTTCACACCATAATCCTGTCATATCGGTTTAACAACATGAGAAACATGTTTTACATAAAGAAAAAAAGGTCAAAACTCCATTAGCCCCTAAAATAACTCTAAAAGTTTTTCATCTTTCTGCAGAACAGTAGAAAAGACCATTTATAGAAAAACCCCAAAACTAAAGCAAGGAAAAAGTCCAGGAACTGCAATTATTCATATGAACCCACCCCAGAAAACTAAAGGGCGTTCATCACTTCTCAAAAGAACTTTGAAAATCAAATGTTGAATCATAAGAACACACAGAAATCAGTGCAGGTACTTACTTGAATGACGAGTCAGGGCCAGGAAAAACACAAGATACACAAAAAGAGCCATGACTTGAGGACACTATTTATTTGAGACCAATTGAATGAGGCTGATGGAGCTATTTGTGTCAGAGGCCGATAGAAAGCAAGGGAGATGAAAAGAATAAGAGTTAGGAGAATAATGAGTATTTTCTAGGACAAGAAAAGACTGGTCTCTGTGGTAGGCACTATTTAACTTGCTTGTGTTTTACATTATTAAATTACATATATAAGTAACAGACATGAAGAATGTGTGTGTTTTATGGGAAATTGTGTATGTATCACACAATACACCTAAGCTTTTTGGAGTTCTAAGTTGAACGGCTGCTTTGTTTTCTGTCATACATCTTGACTTGTACCATAATTATGGTTTAAGTTGAAAGTGTTTGGGTGTGAAAGGGTAATGGTTATGGAATGGAATAGTGTAATGCTTAATAGTGTACTTTTTCATCTTGTTAGTTTGGTAGGCTTAAAAAATTTATTAGGTGCTATTTTTTTCAAGAAAATTTATTCATAATACTTTTTTCAATTAAATTTTAATTTTTGTCAATTTTATTCAATTTAATTTTACTTTTAATACCGTTTAAATAATTAAAGATACGTAATAGATGTTATTAGTAAATATTGATTGAGTGTTTTATATTTAATTTGATCTCGTATCTATATACATTATTTTTGTTCAATTTGATTCTAATTTTTTTTTTAAATTAAACAATAGAGACAAAATTTAATTTTTATATAACTGTTATAATAATATTTTTATAAAAAAATAATATTTTATTAAATATTTTTTTATTTAGAATTAGAGTTCATCTCAAATTAAAATGAAAATTTTAAAAGTAGAGAATATTAAAAATCACATAAATAATTAAATAAAAATATCATTCAAAGAATATACAAAGGAATTGTTTTTAAGGTATGGTTTAAATGGATCTTATGTTCTCAAGTTAATCTATTTGCCTTTTATAATCTAATTCATTCATAATTATAAACTAATAAAAATATCATTTTCCCATTTTAAAATCAAATAACAAAACCAGAGATCAGCTCATATAACCTTTTTCATTTACTTTTATTTTAAATAAAAGTCATATTCTTTTTCTGACCAAGTTAGAACCACCGACCAACTCATTTGTTGATATTGCTAAATAGATAACCGTTGGATATTTACAAAGAAACGTAAATATGTCATGTTCATTTATCAAAATTTAAATATTAAAATGACCGTTGAATCAAATTAAATTTAATGAAATTAATTCTACTAAATAAATAATTAAATGCTTCACATTATTATTAATGATAAAGTAACAAAACTTGAATGATAGACCGTTGTTGACTTTCAAATTTGAAGTTATAATAATCCTAAGATATAATCAGTTTTATGACTGCCATTCTTTTAAATGAAAACTTTAGAATGTGAAAAAACAAAAATCAGAATGCAGAGAAACATATAATAATTGACAAAATAAATAATACATAATTAATATTTTTATAGTTAAATAATTACTATAGTTGTGAAAACTGGCCAATAAATTAATTGGTAGATTATAAACTAGTTTTTAATATAAGAATTAATTAACAAATTAATTCTATTAATCACTCATTTGAAATATTATGATGGTCCAATTGTGTTTTAATAAAAATTTAAACACTTATTGGTTATTATTATAGAAAATAATAATAAAACAAAATAAACTAAAGATAAAATAAAAATCAACTTGATGGACGTTGGTTTATAGAAGGGATTGAGGTTTTGTCTCTGACGATAAGGTTATTTTTACAGTAATCCATCAAGAATGTGTGAGAAGAGTAAGAAAGGCAAAGAGATAGATTGGGAAACGGTGGTTGAAGAGCACACAAAATTATAAATTGAATAACGCACAAGATCTCTCATGGATCAAGATTAATGCTCTATTATGTTTGATCGTGTGAGAATCATAAATCTTAATGATCCTTAATTAATTTCACATGTGGTATCAGAGCATGTGTTGTAAGATTTATGATTTTCCAATTATGTGTTAATGTCTAATTAGATAAACCCTAATTAAGGATTTGGAGATTTTAAGATGTATGCTTCACAATTTATTTTGATGAAACTTAATTATAAAATTTAGGGGTTTTACCGTCTTTCGCTGTTGTGTATGTAAAAGTGAATATGCACCTCATGATTGAATTGAAAGTTGAGTGTTACAAACGTTGAACGGGCATGAATTAGTTTTTTGGTTGAAACTGTTACCGCATGATTTAACTGCAAATAGTAAAGCTTCTCGATAATACGTGCCTAATTCGAAAGTGTTTTTCTTATGTTTTTCTTATGAATTGGTTTTGATGTGGATCATAAACCACAAGTGCGTGAATCATTCTTGCAAGCTTTTTATTAGATTTGATTGGTATTTGTCTCGTGTGCGGTTACGTTTCTACCAATAACAATAATGGTCTTTTAGTTGTATTCAATAATAGTAATGCTATTGGATTAAGTTCGTGCATTATCTTGTCATTATATATCAAAAGGTTTGGAATTGAAAAATATTCCATTTTACGAGTTTTTAATTGCATGAATTGAAATTATGGTTTTCGATTTTATTTATGGCACGTAATATTTTATGTGAATAATGTATATATGTTTTTGATAAATTAAAATTAATGAGAATGCTATGTATGGTTTATAACAATTAAATGTGTATTTATTTATTTATTTATTTGAATTCAAGTATGATAAATTTTGTTAGTCACTAAAATGGCCAAAATTTTAAAGTTTGTTGTGATTTCAAATTATTAATATTTTTTTTATTTCAATTACCCTTAGTATGGATGCTAATTTATGAATAATTAAATTTATGGGTTAATTGAAATTCATTAATTATAAGACATTTCAGGATCGCCCAAAGGTTGATTAATTGTTCTTATAATTAATGAGCATGATTGTAGATAATTTTGTATGTGTCACTAGTTTTATTTATATACCTAAAGGTAGTAGGTGATTCTAGTTGATGCATTTTTTAATTATCAATTATGTTATAATATGATTAGCATCATTATGCTTATGTTTGTGTATTATTGGATCTCCCATAGGAGAACATTAATATTTATAGAATGATTGTTTATGTTTGAATATGTTTTTACATGTAGCTTTATGACTCAAAACATTAATGTTAGGCATGTGTTAATTGTAGTCTCTATTCTGGTATCTTTACACTCGCATGCTTCGTTTGTTCCAGTCTTTAATGGATTGAATTTCCCTAACTGGAGTGAGCAAGTCCAATTTCATTTAGGTGTGTTGGATCTTGATCTAGCTTTTCAAGTTGAAAAGTCGGTTGCTATCACGGATGCCAGTAGCAATGAAGAGAAAGCCCATTATAAATCTTGGGAAAGATCAAACAGACTTAGTTTAATGTTTATGAGAAAGAGCATAACAAGCAATATTAAGTCAACTCTCCCCAAAACCGATAACGCAAAAGAATTTATGAAATTTGTGGAAGAGCACTCCCAAACTGCTGATAAATCTCTCGCTGGGACACTGATGAATACGTTGACCACCATGAAGTTTGACGGTTCATGTACCATGCATGAGCATGTGATCGAGATGACAAATATTGCAACAAGACTTAAGTCTCTAGGAATGGCAGTGGATGAAGGTTTTCTCATGCAATTAATTCTAAACTCATTAACGTTTGAGTATGGTCTGTTCCAAATGAACTACAACACCATGAAAGACAAGTGGAATGTGCATGAATTGCACAGTATGCTAGTTCAGGAGGAGACCCGACTGAAGAACTTAGGAAGCCACTATATTCAATATGTGAAGAATCAAGGAGCTGTTGGAAAGAAAGTTGCTAAGAAACATGGAAAGGGTAAAGGACCACTGAAGATTGACGAGTCCTTAACCAAAATCCAAAAGAAAAATGACAAATGTCATTTTTGCGGGAAGTCTGGACATTTCCAAAAGGACTGCATAAAACGTAGAGCTTGGTTCGAAAAGAAAGGTGAGCATAATGCTTACGTATGTTTTAAATCAAACTTAACTGAAGTTCCCCATAATACGTGGTGGATTGATTCTAGATGTACGACTCATGTTTCTAATGTGATGCAGGGATTTCTTACAACCCGAACCATAAACCCAAATGAGAAGTTCATCTTCATGGGCAATAAAGAGAAAGTTCTAGTGGAAGCGGTTTGGACTTATCGTCTAATCCTCGACACTGGATATCACTTAGACCTTATGGATACTTTTTATGTACCTAGTATCACTAGGAATTTAATTTCTTTGTCTAAGCTTGATGTTGTTGGATACTCTTTTAAGTTTGGGAATGGTTGTTTCAGTTTGTTTAAGCGTACTTTGATTGGATTTGGTACACTTTATGATGGTTTATATGAATTGAATTTAGATAATTTATATGCTGAAACTCTTTTGACTTTGCATCACAATGTTGGCACTAAACGTAGTTTAGTGGATGAACGATCTGCTTACTTGTGGCATAAATGTTTGGAACATATTTCTAGAGAAAGAATGCAAAGATTAGTAAAGAATGAAATCCTTCCGGATTTAGATTTTACTGATCTGAATGTGTGTATGGATTGTATTAAAGGAAAACAAACAAAACACACAAAGAAATTAGCCACGAGAAGCACTCAGCTTCTTGAAATCATACACACCGATATATGTGGTCCGTTTGATGTAAACTCTTTCAATAAAGAGAAGTACTTCATCACCTTTATTGATGATTTTTCGCGTTATGGACATGTCTATCTACTGCATGAGAAATCTCAATCAACGAATGCCTTGGAAGTTTATATAAATGAAGTGGAAAGACAATTAGACAGAAAGGTCAAAATCGTAAGGTCTGATAGAGGTGGTGAGTATTATGAAAGATATGATGAAAATGGACAACACTCTGGTCCATTTGCTAAGTTCCTTGAGAAACGTGGTATTTGTGCTCAATACACAATGCCAGACACACCACAACAAAATGGTGTATCAGAAAGGCGTAATCGAATCTTAATGGATATGGTTAGGAGTATGTTAAGTAATTCATATTTATTTGTATCATTGTGGATGTATGCTTTAAAGACTGCCATGTATTTGTTGAACAAAGTTCCTAGTAAAGCTGTTCAAAAGACTCCTTTTAAGTTGTGGATGAGTAGGAAACCCAATTTGAGACACCTGCATGTTTGGGGTTGCTAGGCAGAAGTAAGAATATACAATCCGCAAGAAAAGAAACTGAACGAAAGAACAATCAGTGGATATTTCATTGGTTATCCAGAAAAATCAAAAGGGTATATGTTTTACTGTCTTACCCATAGTACAAGAATCGTTGAAACTAGTAATGCTCGGTTCATTGAGAATGGTGAAACCACCGGGAGTGAAGCTTCACAAAATGTGGAGATTAAGAAAGTTAGAGTACAAGTTCCTATACCTAGTACTTCTTTATCAAGAGTTGTTGTTCCACATGTTTTAGAAACTCATAACAATCAAGAAGAACAACAAATTAATGATCCCGAGGTTAACAATGAACCAATAGTAGAACAACAACAATAAATAGTATTAAGAAGATCTCATAGAGATAGAAAGTCTTCTATTTCGAATGACTATGTGGTTTATCTACAAGAGCCAGAAAATGACTTAAGTATTGATAATGATCCAATTTATTTTTCAGAAGCCATTAATGATGATAATTCTGATAAGTTGTTAGATGCCATGAAAGATGAGCTTAAATCAATGACACATAATGACGTATGAGACCTTGTAGAATTGCCAAAAGGATGCAAGAGAGTTGAGTGTAAATGGGTCTTTAAGACTAAGCGTGACTCTCAAGGCAATATTGAATGTTACAAGGCCCAACTTGTTGCCAAAGGTTTTACTTAGAAAGATGGCATTGACTATAAGGAAACATTTTTGCCTGTTTCTAAGAAAGATTCTTTTAGAATTATCATGGCATTAGTAGCTCATTATAGTCTTGAGTTGCATCAAATGGATGTTAAAATTGCTTTTCTGAATGGGGATTTAGAAGAGGATGTTTATATGGACCAACCGGTGGGGTTCGCTGAAGAAGGAAAAGAACACATGGTGTGTAAACTTAAGAGATCGATATATGGACTTAAGCAAGCTTCTCGGCAATGGTATCTTAAGTTCAATGATACTATTGTGTCCTTTGGATTTAAGGAAAACACTGTTGATCGGTGTATATATCTGAAGGTCGGTGGAATTAAGTTTATATTTCTGATTCTAAATATTGATGATATCTTGCTTGCGACTAATGATCTTGGTATATTAAGTGAGACTAAGAGGTTTCTCTCTAATAACTTTGAAATGAAAGATATGGGTGAGGCATACTATGTGATAGGAATATAAATATTATGTGACAGATCACAAGGACTGTTAGGTTTGTCTCAGAATGCATATATTAGTAGTTTTAGAGAGATTCAGAATAGATATATGTTCAGCATCTCCCGTTCCAATATAGAAAGGAGACAAATTTAGTCTCATGCAATGTCCAAAGAAAGATTTGGAACGGAAACAGATAGAAAATATCCCTTATGCATATGTTGTTAGGAGTTTGATGTAAGCTCAAACATGTACAAGGCCATATATTAGCTTTGTAGTTGGTATGCTTGGTAGATACCAAAGTAATCCAGGACTGGAGCTTTGGAAAGCTGCAAAGAAAGTTTTAAGATACCTAGAAGGAATAAAGAATCACATGCTTACTTATAGAAAATATGATCACCTTGAGGTGATAGGTTATACAGATTTAGACTTTGCCGACTGTGTGGATACAAGAAAGTCTACATTTGGTTATGTGTATCTTTTAGCTGGAGGAGCGATTTCATGGAAAAGTGCGAAGCAGTATGTCATTTCTACATCCACCATGGAAGCTGAATTTGTGGCATGCTTTGAGGCCACAGTTCAGGCTAATTGGTTGCAGAACTTTATTTTAGGACTTGGAGTAATCGACAATATTTCCAAGCCGCTGAAAATTTATTGTGATAATTCTGCAACAGTCTTCTTTTCTAAAAACGACAAGTATTCCAAAGGTGCTAAGCACATGGAGTTGAAATACTTTGATGTTAAAGAAGAAGTTCAGAAACGTAGAGTGTCAATAGAACATATTAGCACAAATCTTATGATTGCTGACCCTTTAACAAAAGGGTTACCGCCCAAATTGTATGTTGGTCATGTAAAGAATATGGGCATTATGTCCACTAGTTAATGTTAAATGTTGATTATTAATGTTATTAATGTTTATGTGACACTCTGAGCTCCCTAATGTATAAGTTTCTGAGATCTGTGTTTTCTTCTTTATGTTTATGCATGCAAATTATGATGAAAAAAACAAATTATGCTATGTTATTGCTTTGTAAAAATGACATTATGTTTGAACCCATTATGGACTTCTTGTTTTAAGGTCATATTAAGGAGAAAGGGATGATATAATAGTACATAGAAGGGATCATGTCGATCAAATGATGTGTGACCGTCATGACTCTTATTATCTATGTATCTTTAATTATGAATAATGATGGAACTAATTTATGTAAGGTCTTTTAATGCACATTATGTTTATGAATTAAATCACATAATGTTATGACATCATATGAGTCAAGTGGGAGAATGTTAGAATTAATTGACGAATTAATTCTATTAGTGACTCATTTGAAATATTATGATGGTCCAATTGTGATTTAATAAAAATTTAAAGACTTATTGGTTATTATTATGGGAAGTGATAATAAAATAAAATAAACTAAAGATAAAATAAAAAATAACTTGATGGACAGTGGTTTATAAAAGGGATTGGGGTTTTGTCTATGGCCATAAGGTTTTTTTCACATTAACTCATCAAGAACGTGTGTGAGAAGAGAAAGAAAGACAAAGAGATAGATTGGGGAACGATGGTTGAAGAGCACACAACAAAATTATAAATTGAAGAACGCATATTCATAGGATCTCTCATAGATCAAGGTTAGCGCTAGTGGGGGAAGAACGTTGTGACAGAGGGGAGTCACGGCTCCCCCAACCATTTTTTTATTTTATTTTTTATTTATTTAAAAAATAATATTTATATATTATTATTTTATTTATATTAATTGATTTTTATTTTATTTTATTTTCTATATATTTAAAAATATATATTTATATATTATTACTTTATTTATATATTATTATTTTATTTATATATTATTATCTTATTTATATTAATTTAGTTTGGAATTTTTTTTAAAATTTAAAAATTATGTTTTTTTTCTATTATAATTTCTTATACTTCGTTATTTAGTTTTTCTCTTCCATGCCTCCATCTCTTTCTCTCATTTTATTTTCATCTCAATTTTTACCGTCAATTCCTTATTATTTTCAAAATCAAATTGCACTATGACAAAATTGAAGAGTTAATGAACATTTTGGACAGAACAATTTCTTCTTTTGAGTAAGTTCATTTTTTCCCTTTTTTTTTGAAACAATTTGTTTCCCTCTTGTATGTGGCTTTTCTACGCTCTAGGCATATATTTCTATCTGTTAGAGATCAACAAATCATGCTTTAATTATTGATCAAACTCTTCTTTGTGTAGATGGAACTATTTTAGACTTTGAAGTTGTGTAAGAAAACAGCAAGATTAGGAATTTACTCTAAGGTAAGGGAAGCTAATCATTTAGAAGTTATTAGTTTTCTTAAAATATCGAGTCTTGCTTTTAAGATTTAATTTGGGGCATTCATAATTTTATTTTTTTGTAAATAGGTGAGAGGTGACAAATTTATATTAGAAAAATTATGATAAAAAGTATATTAATTGATTCTTTTTTCAAGAGGAAGGCTTGTGATGAAGATGAAAAAAATGCATTTAGAAAATTATCCGTTGTCTGGTAAAGATGATCATCCAAGAAGATTTTAGTACACATGGTTTAGCTTATTTTCTTCATGGTTATAGTATTCGCCATTAAAAGATGTTGTATATTGCTTACTGTGCTATCTTTTTAATAAAAAATCAAGCGAACGATCTAACTCATATTTTCATTGTTACAGGTAATTGAGTTTATTTTCATTGAATTCTAATTAGAAATTTGAATTAAAGAAATTATTATTTTTTAATTAAAAAAAATAATTTATATATAACAAATATAATTTACCCCCCTAAGATTTTTGGTCAAGTTCCGCCACTGGTTAGCGCTATATTATATTTTACTATGAGAATCATCAATTTTAACATTCCTTAATTAGTTTTACATTTAAATGATAAAATACTTGTTAACTTACGAGTTTCACACTAATAAATTAGCTGCTAGTTTATAAGTTTTCAATTAGTTAATTAATTTATTACATTAAATTATTTAATAAAACTAACTAACAAACCAATTAATAAATACAAAATGATATAAAGGAACATAACTATACAATTTTTATTATATAATTTTTTTTCTTTTCTAGAAAAAAAAAATTATATGAACAATTTGTTTGTTTTCTAAAAAAAAAATACTATTTTATAATTAGTGAGAAAAGGTTTCTATAAATAAAACAAAATTAATAACATGGATAGGTAGTTCAGAGGAAGTTATTATGTTAAAAAAGATGTAAGTGATATAATATATTGATAAATATATATATATATATATATATATATATATATATATATATATATATATATAATTGTTTCACCCACTTTTTTTCAATTTTAGTTTTAAATAATATTTTAAAATTAAAAATAATTAATTTACTAATTTTATTATTTAAGCCACCAGTTTTTATATTTAATTATTTTTTTTATTTGACTGTTATTTTAAATTTTCACTTATTATTAGAAATTAAATATTTAATTATTAATCTAAATCTTACATTAAACTTATTACTTAAAATATTTATTTTTGTATAATTTGCATACCTCATCATATAATAAAATTTGTCATGTTTATGTTAATTGTTTTTTACTTAAACTATACATAAAAAAATTAAAAAGTAATTTAACAAAATAAAAATAATATAATAATTAATACATAAACTTAAAAATATATTTTAAAATAAAAGAAATTATAGGCAATGAAAAATATATTAAAATATAGAAAATAATAATATAAGAAAATTAAATAAATTCAAAATTATGAGTTAATTAAAGAAACATCTAGTATAAAAATTTATAAAGTAAACTATTTTAAGTATTTCATCAAATATTTATGTATTGATAAAGTTAACTTAAAAGTCAATCAAATGAATTAATAATATCTTATTCAAAATATCAAATACACTCAACATATATAAATCATTAACCTTCTAGAAAACAGCACAGTTTATAAACTAATTAAAATTATAAAAATGTATTTTTTGTTTAAATTGTTACTTTTGATAAATTTATATAAACTAATAAATAATTAATATGTATTTTTTTGCTAATAAATATTAAATTTATTTATCTATTTTGTAAATATTATTGATTTATTTTTAAATTGAATTTATAGAATTTTTAATAATTTTAATAAATGAATTTCTTAGTAGTCATTTTAAATTATTTGAAAACAAAATTTCTAATAATGTAAATTTAAAATATTAAATTAAATAATTAATTTAAATTTTTAATTTTGATTACCAAATAAATTTATCATTTTTAAATCGTTTAAAATGTTATCAACTTTAAATCACACAATTTCACTAGACAAAAAAGAAGAAGAAGATATTTTTCAAAAATATTATAGTATTTAAAAAAGTATTATATTGATAAAAAATAATGATTATATAATATTTTATTAATAACTACCTAACAACTCAATTTAATATATCATTTTATATTACATAAATTAACTCAATAAAATCATAGTTTGAAAAAACATTTTATATTAAACAGAAAATAATAATATTATAAATAATATGTGATCTAAGAAAATCTTATTAAAAACGGTGCTACTTTAGAAAAAAACATCTTAAAAGCGTTATAGTTTATAACAAACATATTTAAAATTATTAAGTTACTAACAATAAAAAAAGTACATATCACAGCAACAATAAATAATAATAATAATAATAAATAACTTAAATTGTCATGTATTCATCTCTATCATATTTATTTTCACTACAAAAAATTTTACATTATCTCAAGAATATTTACTTATCGACTATTATTTATTGATAATCTCAAGAATATATACTTATGGACTATTATTTATCGGTAAAATTTGAATTACTGTTAAGATACTAACAGTGATGACGATTGCCTTAATGACAAAAATATCCACATCCACAAATAAAATTGTGTGTAAAATTTGTTTAAAAAATATGTCAATTATATTATTTGTAAAGTGTATATTAAAATTTCGTATCTATTAGTCAAGTTAGATGCCAATTATCTGTCGATAGCATCCGTCAATAATGTTTTTATTAACAAGGTAAAATTGATTAAAACTTACAAATGTAATAAACATTCTTGACTTTGAAAAGCACTTCACAAACTCCAAAAACATTGTACCCTCCGTTGGTATTAATGAAACCTTACATCATCAATTTTCTTTCCCAATGTTAATCTCATAATCATCTGAGGTAGGGGTGTCAAAACGGGCCAACCCGGCCCACCTGTGGCCCGCCAAAAACGGCCCAAGCCGAGTTGGCCCGCCATGTCAAAACGGGACGAAAATTGTAACCCGTCCCGTTTTCGGACGGGCTGGCGGGCCGGCGGGATGGCCCATATGTTTTTTTTTTTACTTTTTTTATTTTTTTTTATTTTTTTTTATTTTTTTTAAACTTTTTTAAACTTTTTATTAAAAAGTTTTTTATAAATTTATTTATATAATATAAAAAAAGTATTATTTTTTAATTATTTTTAATTTTAAACATAAAAAATTAAAAAAAGGGTTGGCGGGCCGGCCTATTTTGGCCCGCTAAACTGGCGGGCCAGGCAGGGCGTGCTGCAGCGGGTTTACGGGTTGGAAATTTCAACCCGGCTTGCCCCATTTTGCCATCCATAATCTGAGGTCAAAATCACAAGTTTCGATATTCCTAAGGTTTTGTTTGTTGGTGGCATAGGTTATGCTTCTTGGTCACAACTTTCTTCTCTGTTTAGAATGTTTGATTGTAATTACTTTCTAATAAATGACATTGAAGAGCAAATACAATTGAGTTAATAACAATTTTGATACTAGAAGACTGGATGTTGCAAGTAATCATAGTAAAATTTGTTGCATTAACATACGAAAATTGTAGACTTCAATAAATTAATTTCAAATTTTTCATAAATATAAGACTCTTAACATTTGATGAGTACTCTGATGACACTTTCACACCATGTGAACACTTCAAAACATTTCTTCTTCTTTTAGATAGTGTATGAAAAACTAGGTGCAAATAGGTGTGCTTTCTAGTAATCTACAAATGTAACTCGAAAAGTATATACATCTTATCCAAATCTTGACATGATTTTACTCCATGTATTGTCTTTCCTTCGATGTTGAGCAACATGCCAATTACATTTTTACAAAATTTTCTCGACATACATCATATTTATACCATATCTAACTTGTAGTTTAAACTAATAATAAGATAAAAAAATATAGATTATTTTTTTTTAAATATTCTTTTCAATTGATTTCTAACCACAATGTTAATGTTCATAACTTGCTTATAAAGTTACTCTGATAAAAAAATAATAACATCCCATTTTTTAATAGCATAAAACTAATAAAAATCAAATATTGCATTGTCAATATTTAAAAGTAGATAACTTACAATATATAATTTATTAGTACAACTATCCCAAAAGAAAATAACCACTTTGACATAGTATATACATCCAAGAATCTATAATAGTTCACAAAAATTATACATGACAAAAGGGGAATATTATCACATAGACTTAAACTATTTGTTCCTTAGCATCCAAATGTGCATCCAAACATGTATCTTCATTTGCTCAGACCAAAAGGTGATTATTGCAAAAGGAAGAAAAACAAAATCAAGAAACACATGAGGGTAAGCTAATATACAAAAGAAACATCATATATCAATTAAACAAGTTGCATAAACATACTAAATAATCCAAACACTTGTAAAACACAAGCTACATAATCCAAATAAAATGCATTGATGTCGTGTCGAATTGCTTGAAAATTTTGAACTTGTGATGGATACTTTCCACCACAAGTTTAGTCTTTTTCCTATCATGAGAACTCCAAAATTATTCTTAGACAAGGACCTCCTACTAATCTCACCACCTAACCCATCTTCCTTTATATGAGTTTGAATGGTTAGTAGAGTATCAGGATAATCCATACATTCATCGCATTTATATACTTAAAACGATCCTTTATAAATTATAAAATACATGTTGGAAGTTAATAAATTATGAAAGAATTTCTATGTCTTATTCACATGTCAGGAAGGTTCATATATACACGATACATTGCTTTATTTTGGTATCAGGTTTCCTAAACTTATGCCTGCAAATCCCTAAGATTGTGCCTATCATATTTCCTTGGGCAACATGAATAAAATCCCCAAATATAAGCCTAATAATGATTATGCATTTAATACAAAATATTGATGCAAAAAATATTTTATTTCCTATGATCCCCCTCTCAAGGTGGTGCATGTGGAGTCCAAATGCCCAGCTTGCCAAGTAAATCATGAAACTGAGTGCGTCCCAAAGTTTTTGTAAAAGTATCTCTGAGTTGGGTACGAGTGGAAACATAAGATGGCTGTAAATTTTGATGGACAATCTCATCACGAATAAAGTGACAATCGACGTCAATATGTTTGGTACGCTCATGAAAAACATGGTGCTTTGTAATGTGTAATGCATCTTGATTGTCACAATAAAGTTGTATGGGCATGGAATGAGTGACCCCAAGACTTGAAAGAACACTTTTGATCCACTTCAGTTCACATGTGGTACTAGCCATGGAACGATACTCAACCTCAGCAGATGAATGGACCACAATATGATGTTTTTTAGTTTTCCAAGAAAAAAGAGAATGTCCAAGAAAAACAATCCACCTAGTGAGAGACTTACGAGTGAGTGAACAAGCGGCCCAATCAGAGTCACACCAACCAGAAAGTTGGAGATCACAGTGACTATCTAATAACACTCCTTGGCCGGGGTTACTTTTGAGATATCAAACCACTCGCAAGGCAACTTCCTAGTGCTCTATTCACTGTTGTTGCATGAACTGGGAAAGAACATGGACGCAATACGATAATTCTAGTTTGGTGAAACATAAGTAAATGAGGTGTCCCACTAACCAGCGATAACAATCAGGATTAGCAAGAAGCTCACCATTGGCAAGACCAAGGTGATGATTTTGTTCGAGTGGGGTACTGACTGATTTCACACCAAGTAGGCCAACCTCACTAATAATATCTAGAGCATATTTTGGTTGATAGAGAAAAATACCTGTAGAGGATCTAGCAACTTCCACTCCTAAGAAGTATTTTAACTTTCCCAAATCTTTCATACGGAAACGTCGACTTAAGTAGTCTTTAAAACATTGTATGGAGTCATGATTATTTCCACATATAATCAAATCATCGACATACACTAAAACCACCAATTGTATATTTTTATCATGAAGTGTAAACAAAGAGTAATTTGAGTAAGACCATTCGAAACCGTACTCTTTGAAGGCCTAAGATAGTTTAGCAAACCAAAAGCGTGGGGATTGCTTTAGCCCATACAATGATTTGTGAAGTTTACAAACCATATCTGAATGAGATGAGCGAAAGCCTAGTGGAAATTTCATGTAGATCTCTTCTTGCAAATCACCATATAGGAACGCATTGAGTACATCCATTTCGTGAAGTTCCCAATGCTTTGCAGCAGCCACCGCAAGAACAATTCGCATGGTGACCATTTTTTCCACTGGAGCGAAAGTTTCGTTGTAATCTATGCCTTCAATTTGATGATTTCCAAGGATAACTAAGCGAGCTTTAAACCTTTCTATGGTTCCTATAGCATGATACTTGATTTTATAAACCCACTTGCATCCTAGTGCCTTTTTTTGTGGTGGGAGGGGCCACACTGTCCATGTATTATTTTCTTCAAGTGCTTGTATTTCTTGTTGCATTGCTGACCACCATCTCTTATCTTTTATTACTTCTGAAAATGTCATGGGCTTTTTCTCCATCATCATAGATGCAAGAAACCTACAATGCTTCAATGAAAATTTTTCACAATTACCATAATGAGCAATAGGATAAAGCACCTTTGAATGTCGTTGTGGAGTGGGTGAACAATTAGATAGGCTCCTAAAAACTCGCATTGTATTGGTCATGTAATCTCGAAGCTTTATAAAGGGAACTCGGATACGCTTGCCTTGTCCAAACTGCTCTTCATTTTCTTTGCGAATCAATTGCAACATCAATTACAATATCATGTGCATTCTCAAGGCTTATACCTCCCCTTATGTCAACATGTCTTTCATTGCCTACTAACTCAGTGGTTGCGAGTAGCTCATGATTAATACTTTCATGTGTTTCATCAAGGCACGAAGAGCTTCCTTTTTATCTAGTAACAAAAAAAATCCAAATTGCTCGAGAATAATCATCCATTATAGTTAAAAAGTAATAAGCACCACATGAGGAAGGAGTTTTGTAAGGTCCCCACAAGTCAAAATGAACTAGATCAAATGCACTGGCAGCTTTATGATTACTTAAAGGGAAACTATCTCTAGTTTGCTTAGCCCTTTGGCATACATCACATGCCTTATTTCCATAGTTATTATCTTGCTACTAGTATTTGAGCGAACCGTTCCATACAACACGTCGTCTAATCCCATCAAAAATTGGTGTACCTTTTCTTCTTCCCTTCGTCTCTCTAATTGTGCCTTGATGTCACATTCACACCCTTCACATGTGCATTTTGGTATTTGTTGGTAGTTTCCCAACTCATCTCACAATGTCTTGAGCTTTCCATAGTAGTTTACCATGGCCATCCCTTTTTGTTTGCATTGACCCAGTTCTGATTTCAATTATTGGACTTTTGGCCCATTCACAATTAAAAAATGTTCTTTAATGTCGTCCCATAGTTCCTTTGCGTTCTCCCTATAAGAGATGTTAGAACGCAAAGAGGTTTCGATAGTGTTTAGAATCCAAGACACCACCATAGATTGCACGGTCCACCAATCCTCAATTTCTGGTGAGTCTTCATTTGGTTGTTATACTTTACCGTCAAGAAACCCCCATTTACGTCGTGCATGTAACGAGGTTCTCACAACTTTTGCCCATTCTTCATAATTTTCACCTCGAAGTTAAACTTGGGTGATTACGCTCCCTGGATTGTCGTTCAAATTTAGATCATACGATGATGGCTTCTTCCTTACCATCCCGGGTATTTCCACAGATTTCTCTTTCTCAGAACCTAGTTGCTCTGATGCCATAATAAATTATGAAAGAATATATGTGTCTTATTCACATATAAAAAAGGTTCATATATACATGATACATTGCTCTATTTTGGTATCAGGTTTCCTAAACTTATGCCTGCAAATCCCTATGATTGTGCCTATCATATTTCCCTGGACAACATGAATAAAATCCCCAAACATAAACCTAATAATAATTATGCATTTAATACAAATGATTGTTGCAACAAATATTTTATTTCCTATTAGAAGTCATCCAACTACAACTTAATGTCAATCACCGCTGCTCAACGCAACTCAACTACAGAATTCCTTGGAAGAGTGGCACTCGGTGCCAGTTAAATGGTGCCTAACGAGAGCACCATTGGAGTTCTCAAGATTTAATTTGATTTTTTGGAGCCCAATGAGCTCTTTGACTTTGGTGTCACCCAACGAGAATAACTCTCGCCCAGTGACAGCCAAACCAAAGAAGCCACTGTCTAAGTGGTGCCCAACGCTATTAGTGGTGCCTGCTAGTATCTCAACACTCAAAAACTCCCTTTTTGAGTTATGGGTTGGTAATTTAGCACTCATGAGTTAATTCCCACTTAATAACATCTAAATACTTTAAACTTCCAGGTTCCTAACTCAGGCAGTGCCGAATAGGTAAACAAGGGTTGAAAACAAGAGAGAAGACAAAGAACTCTAGAAAAGTAATTTTTAGAAAGATAAAATGTTTTTAAAATAATAAAACTCATATATAACCTGTATAATTATATTTTACCATTTTAATATTAAAATAGTCAAGTATCACTGTTTTAAAGACAATATCAATTTTAAAATACCATTTTCTAGGTTCTTACGTAAAACCTTATCCTTCTAATATCAATTAAAGAAAATGTATCTAGATTAGGAGAGAATATGATCAAAAGTGCCTTCACTTTATAAGTCTGAAGTTGTCATAGTTGCAAGTTTATGACTTGCCATTATTTCACCATGTTCCATTGTAACAATCCATATATATATATATATATATATATATATATATATATATATATATATATATGAACTTGCATTAAGTGCTGCCAAATCTTTTCTATACAAATAATCAATCATATATTAAAAAAAAATTAAGATTTATTAATTTAGTCTTCAATTCTTAACTTTATATTTTATATGTTATTCATGTAGATTAATTCATAATTTATTAGTTATATATAATTTTTCTAAAAGTTAATCATATTTAAAGAATTAAAATTATTATTTCGTTCTTATAATTTTAAATTATTTAAAATATATACTTTTAAAGTTAGTCTCTATATTTGAAATTAATCTATTAAAATTTTAAACAGTTTATTATTTTTTTAGTTTATAAGTTAATCCTACATATATATATATATATATATATATATATATATATATATATATATATATATATATATTTTCTATAAATCCTTTATAATTTATATTTTATAATTTACTTCCTAAATTATTAAGCAATCCAATTATAAAATAATTTAGCCATCTTTTATGGATTAATATAATTAATTATTTATTTCAATTACTTCTAAAGTATAAAATACAAGTTAAATAACTTATAATATTCAATCGTACAAAATAAATTAATTTAAATTGTATAATTATAAATTTTACTATACAAGCAAATATCTCGTTAAGAATTAATTTTAGTGATAAAAAAATTGTTAGTCAATATAGTGACCAATTTAAATATCAATTTACAAATTAAAATATATTGACCAATTTAAATATCAATTTACAAATTAAAAAAAATAATTGGTTACTAAAATAATCACGATTATGAATAAAAAATTATTATTAATTTCTAAATTGGTATATAAAATTTAGCTATTAATCAAAGTTTTGACTACTAAAATTTGTTTATAAATTGATCACTAAACATTAACTATCAAGATATTAAATTAGTCTCTAATTGATTAGTGACAAATTTAGTAACCAATTATAACTTTTTATTCATAATAGTAATTATTTTAATAACTAATAATTTTTTATTTTATAAATTGATATCTAAATTAGTCACTATAATAACTAATAATTTTTAGTCATTAAAATTAATTATTATTTAAGAGTTTTATTGTAATATTAATCTTAAATTACTCATTTATTTTAATTTTTAAAAATCAAATTTTTATTATCAACAATGAACTATCAAAGTCAATCTAATGAAATATTTATCCATTCTTCTGAAATCCTTAAAATCAATCACGATTTTAATTTAAATAAAAAAATAGAGGTTTAAAACAATAACATTAATGATGTATGCTCAATCGTGATAAAAAGATATTCTAATATGATCGAAGAGAAACCTCTGCAGCGAGAAAGTGAACATGGAAATGGAATAAACTCATTTTCGTTTTTCATGGCCCAATTGCAAAATTACGAGAAACATGATTTAAGTCTCAAAAAGCAAAAAGTATTTGAGTAAAATAGGTAAATTATCCATTACTACAATTGAGAAGTTTATAAGGGATGTAAAGTAAAAATTGTAAACTAAAAATAAAAGCCGCAAGTAGAACTTTTCTAGCATTGTTTGTATGTAACGAAAGCACAATAACTATGAAGTAGCTATAATCTGCATTTTCTGGTCCAAATGAACTGCAATGCTCAATGCTCCAGGCGCAGACGTATCTTATCATCAGTGCTGTAAAACAAACAAACAAATGTCAAAGGAAATTATAAATACCAATAGTGCATCAAAATTGATGAGTTAGTAAACCATGATGTCTGTTTGACCAAAAATCAAAATTAACTGATATTAATTGAAGCATTGACTAACTTACCATTCCAATGCAAGCTTTTCTTAACTGAGTTAATTGTATAGCTAGAAAATCATGATGGCTTTTTGACCAAAAGAAAATTACTAGGCATTGATTAAAACGTTGACCATCCTACTCTAGGTGACACCCTTTTTCATTACAGGACAAACTATGAACTCATTTTACATCATTCCTTTTACCTTCGGATTGCGACCACTTGATACAATACAATACAACACCCTCACAGAAATAATGCAAAAAAAAAACAATTTTTTACTCAAACCTCAGGAGCAGCAGCAGGTTTGATTTCTTCTGGTTTGATTTCATCACCTGCATGAGTGTTAATGAAGTATTTAGAGTGATCATGTGTTTATGTGTGAGTATTACTCTTGTAAATCTTCATTATCGAGAAAGAAATTATTAGTATATAGTTCTGAAAAATATTTGTATTACACAGTAATTAAAAAAAATTTCTGATTGCAGTTTATTTTACGATACAAGGAAGAAAAAGAAGTAAGATTTTACTAATAACAAACAAGTAGCTCTAGAAAAAAAGGGTGAAATTCAAAGGCAAGCAACTAATTCCTTTCACTTTACTCTAATGTGGTGATCTTCTCCTTCAAAGTTTCGAAGAGAGGGAGTAGTTGGGATGATAGTGCTATGGTGACACTATATATATATATATATATATATATATATATATATATATATATATATCAATCTCTTTCTATCTGTCTAAGACATAATCATTTCCACAAAAGTAAGACTTACTATAATAATTAGTGAAAAGGGGTTTAAATTTATGAATCCATATGGTTTATTAATTACGAGTTGGAAATAAATATTTTTCATAATGGGTTTTAACTAGTGTAATGATAATAATAACAACTTTCCCACATTTTTTCTACTCTAGATAATTAAAACTTATAAAAAACTTAGTAATCTATATCATTAATGTTATATATAAAGTTTGAATGATGATGATATGATGATGATACCTCCATCCTCGGGCAAATCGGAGGTCCAGAGAGTGAGATTGTCTCTCAAGAGCTGCATGATCAAGGTGCTGTCCTTGTATGACTCTTCACTCAAGGTGTCTAACTCAGCAATTGCTTCATCAAAAGCTTGCTTAGCCAAATGGCAGGCCCTGTAAGTTTTATCAATAACCAAGTCTAAAATCTCGTAGGATGTGTAGAAAGTGACAAAGTCCTAGATTTCAGAAAAAAGGGTGATAATTTATGAACATGTATGTTACATAAACTCAATGACATGAACCAATGGATTTTAATGCACACCAGACCCATTACTTACGGCTCCAAATGGCAACATAGAACTAAATAATTTAGGTTTTTGTTTTCTGATCCTTAGCAACTAGCTGAAACCAAAGATAAAGAAAGAAAATTTTACCTTTCAGGAGAGTTCATTATCTCATAATAGAAGACTGAGAAGTTGAGTGCAAGTCCAAGACGAATTGGATGTGTTGATGGAAGATCTGTGTTTGCTGCAGCTAAAGCAGCCTAACAATAATAGTTTGCAACATCATCAAACAAACAGCACCAGATATGGATAAACACAATGAAGTATATGAAGGAGTTCATTGTTGAAATGAGAGATATTAGATATATACCAACCTCATATCCCTTCAGTGATTGCTCAGCTGCCTCCTTTCTTTCTTGGTCAGTCTTGAACTCAGCTAGATATCGATAATAGTCACCCTTCCTGTATCAAAAAGAATTGATTAAGCTCAAGAAAATTCAACACAGAAGAGACATATAATGACACACAATCTTCTTTCTTGTTACAAGATATTAGGTAGATTCTTTGAGGAAAGATACTAAAAATTTATGATATTAACAAGTTATGAACAAATTGATTGAAGAGATCATCATGATCTACAAGAAATCCACAAACTGAGCAAATATCCATAAGTGTTTCGTTAATCTTAACGATGACTGTGAAAAATGTATAAACTTAAGATATATTTAATGCTATCAATTAAATTAACCAAATTACAAAAACCTTTTAATTTTGTATCCTTGATCTAATAATATATCAGTTCTAATTTCTAGAGTAAAATAAAAATGTAGATGCTGTATTATGGAGTGTTAATGTTATTCTCTAATCAGAATTTGAACAAGGTAAATATTTAATAAGAAAAACAGTAGAAATTAAATAACAGTGAACATGACTCACATCTTATAGTAGAAAACGGTGGCTTCTCCTGAGGTGGAAGAAGGAACAAGATGCTTGTCAATAATTGACAGAATATCGCTGCAAATTTTGGAGAGTTCCTCTTCCACCTTTTGACGATAATTCTTTATCATTTTTGCATTGCTCTCGTTTCCTTTAGACTCTTCCTTCTGTTCAATCGATGACATAATGCGCCAAGAAGCTCTTCGTGCACCAATCACATTTTTATATCCCACCGACAGCAGATTCCTCTCTTCCACGGTCAATTCTAGATCAAGCTTTGCAATCGCCTTCATGCATTCAACCATTTCTGATGAATTTCGCATGTTAATATATATACCATTTCCAACAAATCATTCCAAACACTCTCATCAATAATCAAACAAAATGAATCAAATGTTTTGGATCCTTTTAATCTGGTTCGTGAAAAGTTGGAAAAAAAAAAATCGAGATTCACGCGTATAACAAGGTGGCATAAAGAAAACAGAAAAAGTGATGATGATGACCTTCATATCTCTCAGCTTGCTCAGAGAGCTTCGCGATGTAAACTTGGGTCTCTCTCTCCTTCTCCGAGGACATTGTTGTGTTGAATCAGAGGAAGAAGGGTTTGAAAATGTGAATGGTTGTGGAGAAGAAGAAGATGATGAAGAAGAAGATGAAGAATAAGAAGAAGAAGAATGCGAGGAAGAAGGCGAAGGAACCGTGGAGTGTATATATATAGAACGAAGAATGCGGGGAGAGGTTAAGACTGAATCTGAGCCCTAGGATGAGCGATTTTGTAATTCTAGTTTCACTCTTCCTTATTCTTAGAACAAAACCAATCACAAACCCTAACTTCTAGGGCTTGTTTAACATCGTTTCAATATTTTATATATATATATATATATATATATATAATTTTATTCATTTTAAAATTCACAATTATTGCATTTAATTAATATATTTCTTTCACATTCTACTCAAATTGCTAGATCTGATAAAACACAAAATTATGCATATGTAGAGTAGAGAAGAATAAAATATTAATACACCATCCTCTTACATTTTTGCATACATAAATGTATGAATATAGGTTGTAAAGGAGTTTTTAAAAAAAAATAAAAATTAAACACATACTCTTCTTGGTTAGTTTTTATTGCCCACCTTAAAAGACAATATACACATACAAAAAATGAGGATAAAAATGTTTGTATTGCTAATAAGAACTTTACATTTTTTTTTCAAAAGCTCGTGAAATATTGTTCTACTCACAAGGACATATAGTATTCAAAAGTCAAGTAAAAATAAACACAGTAAAAAAATATAATAAATAATGTTAAATTCAACTTGAAAATAGAAAAAGAAATATGAAGTAAAAATGAAAAGAATAGTTTTTAATAGTTCTTTCTAAAGAAAACATTATGCTTTGAAAAAGTATAGTAAGTTTAGTTTATTAATTAATCAAATCTTGTGAATTTAGTTTTCTTTTTTTTTCCTTAAGGTTTCTGGTTATCAGGTTTTGGTTTTATTGTAGTCTCTATCTTTTTTTACTTTTGTAATTTAAAAAAAAATAGTAAGTTATGTTAATGTTAAAAATAAGTAATTTTATCATTTTTCAAATAAATTCTTAGATCATTACTAATATGTTGAAGATGTCTAACCTTTATCGATACATTATTTTTTTTATCAATAATAAAGAATATATTAATTGTAGAGCACTTAGTGTAAGACTCGCTAAATTTAAATAATTAAATAATTAATTATTTCATTAATGTGAGTGGGAGAAGTTTTATGACAATAAATGATAATCTTCATGACGTGGAAAAGTACTAGTTCAAATGATTGAGAGTACTTTATTGTGTGAGAGGACTTAGGTTCGAGTCCTAAGTATGCCATTTTGTGTTATTATTCATTATTATTTTAAATATATGATGATCATGTTGTGAAATAGTATGTTTATTGGATGATGACTATTAGCATGAAACATTAATTGGATTGATGGTTTAGCATTGACTTGGTATTGATATGGTCGTGGGTTCAAAGAAGAGGTAACACGTTGGCGGTCTCGTAACACGTTGGCGGTCTCTGGGCACAACCCAGATTCATATGCACCGCCTGACGGCGCATGAATTTGTGGGGTTGGTTATGCAGGTAGAAACTTAATGTTTCTGCTGTATGTAAAAAGGTAGATTCCAGAAAATATGCTAAAATGGTAAAACGGGAAGTGTGAATTAGCATGTGGTATTTTGTTAACGAGGTGGTATGACCATAAAGGAGAAAAAGAGCAAGTGCAAAAAGGGGTGAAAGGAAATCCATGTTAGTAACATGTAGGGATGCATAATAATCTACTTGTTGAGTGTCTAACATATTCTACTACATTGTTGGTGTATTTTGAGGTGTATGTGCAATCTTGATGATATAGACTTTACATAATTGGAAATGTGAGTATGAGTTGCTAGTGATAAAGCTGTGGTTGGTGTGATATAATTGTTTTATAGCTTTGTGTGCTATATGATATGAGGTTCATTGGGATTCATATCAATGCCAAATACCAGTAGCTGTGTGCCACTGGTATAGCGCCTGGCGGCGTGAGCGAGCCGCCAGGCGGACGGGAATTGAATCAGTGACAGTGGTCACAGCGGGAACGGGGCATTTGGCGGCGGGTGATGGTTCCGCCAGGCAATGACGGCATAATAGGGTGCCTGGCGGCATGGTGATGCCCGCAAGGCGATGACGGTACTGTGAGTGTACTGTGGCGCGTGGTGCCTGGCGGTGTGTGATGCCCGCCAGGCGGTCTGGAGCTAAGTTTCGTCTAGCGGCGTGTGATGCGCGCCAGGCGGTTTTGGTCCAGTGTTGGTGCGCGAGGAGAGTTTTCTACACCGCTTAAAGGGAGGTTCATGATGCGATGCTTTGGCTGGGGGCCCAGTTACGAGTGTATCTTGTATTGGGGTAACACGTGACCACTCTAGGTTGTAGCCTGGTGGTTTAGGAAGTCCAGTGGAGTGTGCAAGTGGTGGCTCGTACGGCGAGGTTCGGGTGATTGCCCTCTTTAGAGTGATTCTGATAGAGATTTGGTAGTCTGGAACAGCTACAAACTTTATGTTTGTTTCGGGGAGCTCCACTTGGTGTCACGGTGTGATGGTGTGACAATGTTATTCCCACGTGTGGACTATCAGGTAGTGGCCTGTAGTCGGAGGGGTGAGTGGACACTCATGCAACAAAGATCGACCATAGTTCTCACTTAAAGGGTATAGAATTGATGGAAGTTTGAAGGCAAGTGTAGGGAGTGAAGTTGTGAAAAGAAAAAAGGGAAAATGTACTAACCCGGGTTTACATTGTTAATATTGTATTTAATTATTATATTGTGGATTTTATTTTAATGAGCTCACCCTATCTGTGTGTGTGGCGATGATCATGTAACTTGTTACATGGGAGCAGATGTTGATGCAGGTAAGCAGGTAGATGCTTGAGACGGAGTGGAGATATTCTCGGGGATTTTATTACTAGTTATTATGATGCACTATGGAATAAATTGTAAAAGTTTGGACATTTTGTTGACAATATGAACGAGGGGACTCATTTTCCTTATTTTGTTATAACGCTTTGAATTTTTAAATTTGATTTTCCCGCGTTTTTGGGAATCGGATATAAATAAATGAGGTTGTTAAATTTACTTTTATTTTTATTTATTCAAATAAGTAATTTCCGGCTAGGACGTTACACTTAGAATGTTCTAACCCTTATATACAAAAACCCAAACAAAAAAGGAAAATGATTTTTTGACTACTAAATTTTAACAACTTTCTCTTACAACCTTAGGTGACATTTTTTAAATGGTTTTTCATTTCTCAATTTTCTCATTCTCAATATTTCAAAACCAATTAGAAGATGACAAAACATGTTGTAAGAGAAAGTTATCAAAATTTAGTAGTCAAAATATCATTTTCCAAAGAAAAAAGATACTAGACAAAAGTAAGTAGTCTTTATATGATAATAAATAAGAAATCAAGTGAACTAACCTAAGAGATATACACATATCCAAAATCAACGAAAAACAACATTGAGCATGGGTTCTTCAAACACTTCGTGTTTTCGAGACAAAAACTTTTGTTCAAAGTGATAACTTATGTTGCAATGCTAAAATTCAGGCAAGGAGTATGATAGTTAGACCATGTGAATTTTAAGGATGATCCATTTCTCCATATTGTAAAAAAAGATGTGAGGCTCCATGTCTTTTTCTTGATGTGGGACTCTTTGTATTTTTCTTATGGTGCTATTCAAAATGCCTTTGGGGATGTCACAAGAAGTTTCCAAAGCTAAGATTGTAAGAAGAAGCGCTTCTGCAACACCAAAAGACAAATGGAAACTATGCATCTAAGAATGATTAGTACATAAACAAGGTATTTTAAACTTCCTGGACTAATGAAAATATTACAAGATTTTGTATTGGGACACTACTACTTTTCACCCTACCCTACTCTCCATCCAAGTTTTATACACATAGTGTATATTTATTTAGTTTTCTTTCCCATTGCATGCACTCCACCTAGACCAAAGACTCATTAATTGGCTAATAATGATCTACTTAAGCTAATAATGATCTCGCTACATAATGGTTGATTGTAATTGTAATTGTGCCAACCAAAAGTCACCCAAGAGCATTCAACAATGCATCATCCTCTTGGTCTACCAAAGGCTGGTTCCTAAGTTGCCAAATGAACCCTTATTTACCACTTGAAAATAAAACCAAACTAAAGTTCATTAATTGATTAACCCAAAACATAATTTGGTCAGCAAATCTTATAGAGTATTGAATCATTATTTAAACAAACTAATTACTTAGAAACTACAGCAAAGTAGGTTCTCCTCCATTTAGACCATGATGCAATTCATTTCACAAACTAAAAAAAACAAGAATTAAAACTCAAACACTATATTAAAGAACAAAGAGTTAATTGAGAATTTTCAATATAATATTTTATGAAGGATTAAATTTATCGAAGTTACTTGAAAGCTAAATATGTACTAGTGTTTGATAACTAGTAAAATAAAGAATGATTTATAATTTTAGAATTGCTTACTGAAAAATAGGACAACATAGCGGTTTAAGAAACATATAAAACTTTATGATCTTATAATGACACAGTGTGAGAGATTTCGACCCTAATGTTGAATTTGAGACACTCTTATGTATTACAATTGTTTTAATTCTTTTTTACCAAATAAAAATGTAAATGGGAAAATATTTCTATTGTAATTATGGAATGATATATATTTTGTTCAAATAAGGTTAACAAATTCTATAATTTGTTAGATTAGAAGAAAAATTTTAATAATGTTAAAGACCACAGCATGTTCACCAAATATATTTATATAATGTTTTAAAACATTTTCTTCTTAGACATACTAAATAATTAAGTTAATAAAATATCAATGAGTATTTTTATTATATTTTCTATTTCTTATCAATAATAACAAATATAATTAATAAAGATAAAAAGAAAACTTATAATCATCCTTCATAGCCTCTCCATTTTAACATTTATGAGTCTGTCACAAAAATAAAATGAAAAGACAAACCATAAATAAGTCTCTTTTCTCATATGCATATGGCACTATAAGAAATATCGTATTTAGCGACGGATGTAAACCGACGGATATATACCCGTCGGTAATTGATATTTACCGACGAATTTACTGATGGACACACATGATTGTCATTACCGACGGATTAATTCGTCGGTAATGCCTGTATGGAATTATGAACTTAGTTACCGACAGATTAATCCGTCAGTAATGTCTATGTGAAATTAGCCACTTATTTACCAACGGATGTCGCGTACTTACCAACGGATGATATCCTTCGGTAAAGTTTGTGGTATTATGAAATCACATTTCACTTTCCTTTTCCCTAAATTTCGACGTCGCGATTGCGCTGCCATCACCTCGCCGCTATTGTCGCCTCTACGCTGCCGTCGCCTCTCCGCTGCCACCGTGGGTCTGAGTTCCACGTTCCAAGATCGTCTGGGTTCCACGTCAGAGCGGCTCTGTATTCTCGTCGGCCACCGCGTTCATTAACCCTTACCTTCGTTTTGTTGAGTTTAATTCATTCTTCTTCTTGCCATTGTTATCACTGCTAGGTTTTCTCATAGGTTTTTGATTTGTAAGGAATTGTGTTCTAGATTGCTGGTGCCGTCACCTCTCCACCCTCGCCGGCCACTGCACTGTTTGACCCTCACCGGCCACTGCACTGTTTGACCCTCACCCTCGTTTTGGTGAGGTTAATTCATTGTGGTTTACCGAATGTTGATCGCTCATACTTGTTCTCACATGGTTCTTTATTTTGTAAGGGATTGTGTTCGGTCTTCCCACGTCCGTTGGTCCCAGAGCACTGATTTTGGTCCCAGAGCACTGATCTTGTGGTGTGTTTGCGAGATATCGGAGCCATTGTAAGGTGTGTTTGCCGATTGGTTCTGTTTTTGGTTTAATTATTGCTGATTGATGCTTAGTCCAAATTGAGATTGGTTGAATTGTTATATGCATTTGGATTGGTTCTGTTTTTGGTTTGATTGCTAATTGATGCTTAGTCGAAATTGAAATTGTCTGAATTGTTATTGGTGATTCATTAATTGTTTTTGGTTTCAATAAGATTATATTTTCATTTCAACAATCTATACCACCTCATTTATTTTGATAATAGCAGTGTAATTCTAAATGATAAGCTTGTACCTGTAATGGGATTGGATTGCTAATTTTGTTAAACTCTTATACTGCATTGTGATGCCTCCATGAATATATATCATGAATCTGATTATGGTATATTGGTGTAGACACATTAACTTTGTTGAGTAGGTGCTTGGTGCTGTTTATACCAATTTTATTGTAATGCTTGTTTCATGCACATTTTTTATATGGAATTGTTAACGTTTGGGTCTCCACACATCAATTTTCGTGCAGCATGTTATTCCAGTCTTTTACATCCAGTCTTTTACATCAGTTTTCATCATTCATTTACCAATTAGAAGGTGTTTGTTCCATTGCTTCATATTTCCTTTGCTAATTTGGGATGTCTTAGCTCATTTTGACCATTTCTAGTTCATTTTTTGGGTTTTTACTAGGCAAATTCAAATTAGCTTGTTAATTCTGAGTTCTCATCTGTTCTCAACCTTTCTTTTGATAATTGGAAGTTGTCGAAGTAGTTCTATAAGAATTATGTGCACTAGTTTACTTAATTTCTAAATTTTTTGGAGTTTTAGCATAGTTTAGTGGTAGTTTTAGGTCTTAGGTAACTAGATTTTGAGTTGTAGTCAGTTTTAGCAGTGTAAGCTGTTTTTTATTCATATTTTTCCATTAGAAACATGTTAGCATAGTTAGATTAAACTTCCATAGGTTAGCTTAGTACATGCATACACAAAAGGGTCAATTTTGTAGACTAGTCTTGGTTTTAGGTAGTGATTTTTGGTAAATCATTTAGGAGATATTTTGTGACTTAGGATTAAGTTTTCTTAGGTCATTTTAACCTTGTCTAGGTACTTTAGTGGTAGTTCTACCCATGCTTTAGCATAAACTTAGTTTTAGCCTACTTTTAGGGTGTTTTAGAGGTTTTAGGTAGTGAAATTTTGAGTTTTAGGTAGGATTTCAGTTTTGAGTTCTTCCTTAGGCTCCTTTAGTCATTTTAACTTTATTGAGTAGGTGCTTGGTGCTGTTTATACCAATTTTATTGTAATGCTTGTTTCATGCACATTTTTTTATGTGGAATTGTTAAAGTTTGGGTATTTAATAAAATATGATAACATTAAATAGTCGCATTTAATTATTCATCTTACTCAAAATGCGAAAAAAGGATAATAATCAACAAAACACACTTATGTAAAACCTAGAATTTAATAAAATATGATAACATTAAATAGCCGTATTTAATTATTCATCTTACTCAAAATGCGGAAAGAAAAAAAAAAGGATAATAATCGACAAAACGCACTTATGTAAAACCTAGAATTTAACTTATTAAATATCGTAATTCAAAACATCGATTGTCACAAAGTTTTCAAATTTAACAACAAATAAAGGAATTTTTTTTTCACATCTTTAATATTTAATTTAAATAACTTAATGAAAATTAATAAAAATCCCGAGTTCACCCCATTCTCTCGACAATCTACTCCACTCCAGAAGCATCTGCATTATCATCTGCTCCCGTATAACACACACGTCATACGATTATCGCACAAACACAAACAACACATAAAACAAACAAATAGGGATAAGCTAATCATAAACAATAATGTATAAAAATAAATTAGCGAATAAAACCCTACAAATAATATTAAAATCACGTCCAAGTAAAATACTTAAGCACGATAAATCACAATCACACTCTATATTCCAAAAAATCATACTTCAGTTACCGATGCACACATTATATCATCTTTCAAAGATTAAAGGTTCAATGCCACCACCTATTATTATATTCCATTTTTTTTTCTAAAGACATATTAAGGAGAATAATAAAAAAATAATAATATGTGAGCATTTGTACCTTTTAATAAAATAAACTTAAAAGCTATCATCTAAAAATAATCTATACGTATCCTTAATATAAAACATAATATTTTATTATATAATATAACAATGATAACATGATTAACTTTAATATATAATATAATAATGATAACATGATTCATGGCTAATTTCCTTCTTAAAACTAAATACTACCTACACGTGAACTAACCAAAAGCTAAGAAATGAGAAAATCAAAATATCACGTGGGTCTTACCAATCATCTAAAATGAGATATAATTTGTTAAAAGATAAAAGCTACGTGATTTGCACACTAACCACTTAAAGAAGGAAAATTAGTAGCTTTCTATTTTTTTCTTGTACGTGGGACCATAGCCTTCCACCATTCAAATCAATTTACACATGTGACGAGAGAAATAAGAGAAGTGAATTTAGGTGTGGGCCCAAGGTTGTCTTAAATGCTAGTAACAAAGAACCAATTTGAAGTTAAATTTTACGTTTGCACCCAAAAGCTAAGAAATAGGATTACATGCAACCGTGGGTCCCTCACTAAATACTACATCCCATCAAAGGTCAACAATACATTACATATATGATAATTAGATGAAGACATGTACCATATTTACATGTATTCTAAAGCTGCAGCATACAAAACACGTTAAAAGAAAGAAAAGAAACAATGAGTTTCCTTAAAACTCACCCTACAGTGATGTAACATTTTAAGAATTTTTCTCACCAATTACTCCATACGAAAACAAACAAATGCTTGGCCAAACAATTGAACCCCTCGTGCAGGATTCCCATTTTACCTCGTCTTATATGTTTCGGTTAGTCAGGAACCGAAGCATATAATGGCACAGTGGCATTTTTGCAATTAGAGCCAAGTTTTAGGTCTCGGTTCTCCAAATACCCAAAGCCAAAGAGGGGTATAGGCCCCGGTTCGCTCAAAACCGGTGCCAAAGAGGGGTATAGGCCTCGGTCCAATAGGACCCGAAGCCAAAAAGTGGCTGGAAGTCAGGGGTATACGCCTCGGTCCAAGAAGACCCGGTGCCAAAAGGGGGTCAATGGCTTCGGTTCCTCTAACAACCGAAGCCATAGGGTTTATTTAGGGTTCGAAATTCGCGAACCCTTCTTCCTCCTCGTGCCAGCGCCTTTGCAATTCCACACACTCTCTCGCGCACTCTCTCTCTCGCACGCTCTTTCTCTCTCGCGCGCTCTCTCTCTCTCTCTCCGCTGCACCCACTGCCACCACACCCTTCGGCCACCGTCGACGAGTCTCCGCCGCCGCAGCACCAGCAACAACAACACCCGAACACGCACGTGCACGAGCGTGAGGGGAGTGGGAGATAGGTAGCAGGTGGGACATGCCCCGACCCACACCCTAGGCCAAAGCATAAGCCTGTCAAACCAACTCCTTCAGGTGGTTTCGGTGGCTCAGGAGGTTCCGGTGGCTCAGGCGGTTCCGGAGGTTCAGGTGGCTCCGGTGGATCTGGTGGTTCAGGTGGCTCTGGTGGTTCTGGTTCTGGTACCACATGCCCCCGTGATGCACTTAAACTAGGAATGTGTGCCAATGTGCTAAACGGGTTGGTGAACGCCACCCTGCTGGGTCAACCACCAGTTACCCCATGCTGCACCCTTCTGAATTGTCTGGTTGATCTTGAGGCTGCGGTGTGTCTCTGCACCGCCCTTAGAGCAAACATTTTGGGTATCAACCTCAACCTTCCCATCTCACTCTCCTTGCTTCTGAACGTTTGCTCTATACAACCCCCACGTAATTTTCAATGTTTCTAATCATGTTGTTGTTGCTACCTGCTACCTATTCCCTCGTGCCTTCCCAGACCACAACCACTTTGCACACTTCCACGTCTAATAACACCACCACTCCTCCTAGGAGTTTCGACACTGGTTTGAGCCACCAAGGTTTGTTTCTGTCTCAAATGAGTTCAAACATTCACTCTTAGTTTCAGTAATTCGTTCTACTTCTTAAATTGCAGGGCTTTTGTATCGAGTTTTTCATTAAATTTCTCTTTTGAAACATTGGAGAAAGAGAAACAGACGATTTCTTTTCATTACAAAGTGGAGGAACAAGAAGATATCTACTGGCGTGCTTGGCGGAGCCACCTGTTTGAGTTGCTTGATTATCACTTTCTTACTCTGGTGTGCCACATTTTGATACTGTTGCTCGTAGTTCTGTTCTTGTGGTTCAATGCCCATACTTTTATTCACAAGTGAGCCTCTAGAATTTCTTAGTATGTTGTTTTGTGTTTTGGGGTTTATCTTATCTAAACTCTTGTTCGGGAATGTTAAAATATGTATTGCAGATCTCCACCTCGCATTCCAGAAGTTCATGAGTATGCATGGTGAAAATTGGTGGCCATGTGTTCAAAAGCCTGCAAAACTTTGAATTAAAAAAAAATATTTATCACCTATGGCCTCGGTCCTAACTGACCCAAGGCAGAAAGCTTTGTATATGGCACCGGTTTCAAAACAACCGAGGCATAAAATTGGGTCTATGGCTTCGGGTGATAACAGAGGCCAAAAGGTGGCCTCGCCCCAATATGCCTCGGTTCCAGACCCGAGGCAAAATGTGGAAAATAATCGGGGCAGAAAGCCTTTACTGCACTGGTGCCTTTATGCATGTTATAGATCTCAAGCACACAAAACTCACTGAAACCCCCTCAACATGCATCTAAAAAAAACAACGTAAACAACATTGCATCTATAGTCTTAAAGATGCCACTATTCCCCCAAATCACAAGAGATAAAATAATATTTAAACATCAACAAGTTACCCACAGTCTAAAGTCAATGCATGATACATTAAAATCAAAGTAGAGCCACTATGCAGACATTAAAACAACCGTGGCAGCACAACTACACAACACATAACTGTATTCAAACAACACGCATAAAAATAATGGATGTGAAGATATTGCAGTTAATCACTCAACCAACAAAGCTTCAAGGAGAATTAGAAAGAGAAATGAAACCCCATGTATTCACCAACGATTTCCCCAATCAAGTAAATCTAGTGTATATGCACCCATTTTCCTTAATTTGAAACTGCCACACTCAAAGCTTAGAGAAAGATTTAGAAGACCCCAACCCCATGCATCAGCAACATGCCCCCCCACATAAAATTCATGTGCACTTGAACCAAAAGTTCAACAAATACATTGGGAACGTCTTGCCCACCCCATGCTAGGTGAATAAATCATTCAACCTGGTGGCTGCACCCCAGAATAGCGAAAAAGAGAGAAGCAAATTAAATGCCACCCCTAGGATCTTCTACAAAGTACTGAAAGAGAAAAAGCTATGGTGGATAACGGAGACAACGAACACTACACCACGTAACACCACAGACGCATAACAACCTGTATAGCGTGAGATCATAATACGACCATAAGAATACTCGTGGTATCACTCACGACCACTAAATTTAACGGTGAAAAACAACAAGATTCATACACTGGTGAACAACCCCTATTAGTGAACGTGAGGAACAAAAAGAAAGGTTTAATTCATGAAGAAAACCCAACACCATGGCAACACGTGGAAAAGTTTCAAAAGAGTAGTCATAAGAAGAACATAAGCAAGTTAAGCTTCAAACAACAACCAAAAGCAAATTCAACTTCTCCTACTTGGAAATCCTGCTATAATTACTCCACTAGCGATCTTCCTTACTCCAACTTTGATCTCCACTCTTGAGACCTTCTCCCAACCTTTCTACACTCTCTCCACTCCATCTTTTAGGGTTCTGTTGTACCTTATGTTCAGCCTCACAAAAATTTTCTGCTTTATTCACCCTTCCCACCTTAAAAAATACTATTTTAATTAAATCCCAAAAAAATACTAATTTAATTAAACAATTAAATCTGAATTAATTCTTTAATTGGGTCTTTAATAGCTAATCAACTCCCATTAATCCCCTTGTCTACATCCAGATTCGTAGAACCTATCCTTAGCTTTTCATCTACTCAAATTCGTCCCCAAGACAAAAATATAAAATATTATAATTTTATTCTAGCCAAGATTCAAACCCACAACTTCTCAATTACCAAGTACAATACACAACCATTCAACCAATTCATATCTCATGATAATTCCTATACTTCTAGGATTATATTATCACTACCAATGGTCCCGCATATTATTAAAATAATTAAATAATTAAATTCACACACTAATAGCAACCATAGGACTTAAACCCAAGTCTGCTCATAATAGCCAAGTACTCTCAACCACTTGAGCTAGTACTATTCCTTGTTTTCTTTCCCCACATTAATTAACTTAGGTATTTCCGCCCTCGCATTTATTAAATAAATATTTATTTATTTATTTAATTTTCCGGGTCTTACAAATCCTACGCAAATAAGAGGAGGAGGTCGCTTGAGTTTGAGGTAGGTGACCACATGTTTCTCAGGATTACGCCTACGCCTACAACAGGTATTGGGGGAGCACTCAAGTTGAGGAAGTTGACTCCTTGATTCATCAGTTTGTACCAAATCACGAGGAGGATTGGACCTACAGCATACGAGATTGCTTTGCCACCTCATTTGGCGAATCTAATATTATCTTCCACGTATTGCAGCTGAGGAAATACATTGCAGATCCTACTCATGTGCTGGAGGAAGACGATGTTCAGGTACGTGAAGATCTGACGATTGGAGTTGGACCAGTGAGAATCTTGGATTCTCAAGTTAAGCAACTCAGAGGGAAGGAGATCTGAACTGTGAAGGTTCTCTTAGACGAGGCAACCCAAGAGATGACGTGGAAGATGGAGGATCTCATGAGGAAATCTTATTCTCACCTTTTCCGTGGTAAGTTCTCTTTTTCAAGGACAAAAACTTTTAAGGGGGGGAATGTAAGACCCGTGAAAATTAATTAATTAAATAATTAATTAATAAATGCGGGTATTGGATACCTTTATGACATTAAATTCTGACTTGTATGACGTGGAATAGTATTGGATCAAATGGTTGAGAGTACTTGATTTGTGTGAGAGGACTTGGGTTCAAGTCCTATGCATGCTAATTGTGTGTTATTTATTTGTTATTATTTTTAATATATGATTGATCATGTTGAGGGATAATATAATCATTGAATTATATTAGTCAGCATGAAATATGAATTCGTTGAATGGTTGAGTATTAATTTGGTATTGGCATGGTTGTGGATTCAAGCGTTGGAGATCCAGGTAAGGGGAGTTTTATACGTTCTATTTTACTTTAAGTCTAAATTGCATGATATATAATGTGAAATGCATGAATGTTCCTCGTTCTTGTTCGAATTTTTCTGCTTTCTGGAAATTTTTTCTTTCCAGAAACCGTCTAGCGGGCTATACATAGCCGTCAAGCGACGCATACGCTGTGGCCTAAACTTGGGTTCCTGAATAGGAACCGCCTGGCGGTAAACTCCCGACCGCTAGGCGACGCGTGATTGATGCACCAGTTTCTGGATTTTTATTTGAACTGCCTGGCGGTGATGAATAATCGCCAGGCGTCGCGAGCCATATTGGCTCAATTTTGGGGCTTTCTAGGTTTTGGGTTGATTCTGATAGGGGCAAAACCAGTGTTTTGTTATTGAAAGATGGTTTAATGTTGAAATGTCTATGAATTTCATGTAATTGTTGATTAATTTGAATGAAACAGTGTAAATAGGTGTTAAGGTTGGAAAGATTGGGTGTAACTATTGTGTGTTGTACGAGAATGGTGTTGGATCTAAATAAAGTTTATTATTGGTAAGCCTGTTACTATACTCACGAGCTGAAGGACGAAAATAGGCATAGAAGTGCATTGCGGAGATGTTAAGAGGGGCTGTGCAGGGTTGGAAATTTCGGGATTTTCTAGAACATAATGCACTGACTGGCGGTAGTGAATGAGCCGCCAGGCGCCATCTCAGAGTGAGTGACCTGTAAATTGTTTGGTGCATTGGGAAGTTGGGGTCAGTTGAATTACTGGAAAAATATAGAGGAGATCTATGGAAGTGGTATTAGGATGTGAGGCAATAAACCTAGCGAGATGGGAATGGAGATTAATTAGTAAGTTGTGGTAAAAGTATAGAATAATGTTCATATAATAGTGTTTCCAATCTAAGCAGGAACTAGCAAGACTGAGGCATAAGGCAAGGCTTGAATGAAACTGATTCGGTGGTACTGGTGAATGGGTACTGTAACATCCTATCAAGATATTATGGATTTTAATAATAAATAAAGAAATAATAAACAGTTTCATTTAATAATACGTCATTTCCCAGAATGCGGGAAATTTAAACTTTTATAAATTCCAATGTTAAAACCAAAATCCATAATTACAAAAGTGGAATAATTCAATTATATCCCATAAGAGTTTACAACTTATGCCAAAAACATAAAACATGAAAATATATAAAAAAATCCCCATGCTATCCCCACTCCGTGGATAAACATCACCAACCACACCTGCATCAATATCATCTGCTCACGTGTACTGCGCACACGATCATCGCCAAACACAAGCAGATAGGGTGAGCTTAACAGAATCAACATACAATTATATTCATATACATATATAAGTCACTTATATATTTCATGCAAACACACCAAATAAAATCCCTCCTTTGATTCCATATCACCTGGCCATCACCAGGTCATCCGTGTTCTACCTCTTTTAGTGATTACCCCAAGGTGACTTGCTGCTATACCTATCGGCCACAACCGACAGAACACGTGTGGGAACCATTGCTACGGATCACACACCGTAACGCCAGGTGGAGTTCCCAATTACGAATATAGTTCGTAACGTCCCAAGACTACCAAACTCGTCAGCTGTTTACTAAGGAGGGCATTCTATCTGGACCCATCCGTACTGGCCACAACCAGCACACTCACACCAGCAACACTCGTCAACCTGAGCTCAACTCAAGGGTTCCTCGTGTTCATCCGCCATTCCGAGCTCAACTCGAGGGATGCCATTCCGAGCTCAACTTGAGGAATGCTACGTGTTTAACCCCTATCCCGAGGTCAACTCAAGGGATATGTTCCGAGCTCAACTCAAGGAACACCAGCAATCCCAAATTTGAAGCATCACCAAAAGTCTTGTAGAATACGCATGTAGAATCCAACAACTCAAGACTGCAGCATCAAAATCGCTTGGCGGGGGACACATACCGCCAGGCGCTGCCGCTTCCATACCGCCTGGCGTAGCGGGGAGGCGTACGGCCAGGCGCATAGCGCTAGGGATGGAAACGGGGCGGGGCGGGGACGGGTTTCACTATCCTATACCCATCCCCATAGAAAAAATTCATCCCCATACCCAAACTCAACGGGTATAAAACTTTTGTGCCATCCCCATCCCCACCGGGTAACGGGTATAATCTCGTACTCATACCCATACCCGTTTACTTACTATTTCAATATTAATTTTAATTAGTTTTTATAAAATAATAAAAAATTATGGTAAAGGAAACATAATATTTTCAAATATTCAACATTAGAAGAATGATTGTTTGTTTATTCGATATCAAATACTTTAAAATAAATTAAAATTATTTATATTTTAGATTATAATACCAAATAAAATTTCAAGAAAACCAAAACATTTATTAAATTTGCAAATATTAATGAAACATGGTAGATAAAATTTAAAAATATTTTAAAAAAAATATAAAATGAAAAAAATATTCAAATTAAAATATATTTTAAATATTTGTTTACTCCAATCTTTTACATTCTAATGAATCTCTTTTTTATACACTAATAAAAGTTATAATACATCATTTGATCAAAATGATATAAAGAACAAATAATAATCATAATAAAAGTTTAAAATAAATTATAATTGTTTACATTTTAGATTACAATACCAAATAAAATTTCATGAGAACCAAAACATTTATTAAATTTGCAAACATTAATAAAACCTAGCTGATAAAATTTAAAAATATTATTTTAAAAATATAAAAGAAAAACAAATATTCAAATTAAAAAATATTTTAAATGTTTGTTTACTTCAATCTTTTAAATTCTAATGAATCTCTTTTTTATACACTAATAAAAGTTATAATACATCACTTGATAAAAATGATACAAAGAATAAATAATAATCATAATAATAAAATTTTAACATAGATATTGTATCTTTTGAACTTCAATTATGTTGGATGGTGATAAAAAAATATTCATGACAATTACATTAAATTTTTATATTGCAGTAAATAAAAGTTATTTACACAATTATAGTGAAAAAATTACAGTATGATTGATAATGAGTTAGAAAATAAAAAATAATTAGATAAAATATATTGAAATAATATTCTACATAATAAAAATAAACAAAAAATAAAAATATTAAAAAATTAACAAATGTTTAGAAACAATTTGAGAGACTATTGAAAGAAATCGCACAAAGGAAAACAAATGTATAATTAAGGGTATGATAAGATAAAAAATACCTTAGAGATCTAATAAAACTTTTCAAATATCAATATAAACTCAGTGGTTGAGTTGTTTAAATGAAACAAAAGTTATTAATAATAAGTAAATATTTTTTTTATATTACTTTGTGTTCCTGCAGAAGGACAAATAAGATGAGTTAGGCACAAGCGTCACCTTACCATGCAGTCCGCTATCTCCTCAGTTGGCCTCTTCCCAGTCGATACATGTTAGCTTTGACCCAGGAGGGGTTACCTGCAAAAGGATCTCCAAAGCTCAAGTAAGTCAAAGTTCTCCTAAAGTCAAATCAGTGATTAATGAATGCGTCCCTTTAAATGATGGGGTCCACGCGTATTTATAGAGCATTAATGACGTTTGACCATTTCATAGGCTGGGCCTTGACTTGGGCTCTAGGTGGGGCTTGTGAGTGGGCCAAGACCCAAACCCAGGCCCTTGAGGTTTATTGGAAGTGGACGTCTCCATTATGTTGAGTTCGTTAGAGTGGTCGGCCTAGGCTCTAAACTTAGCGGATATGCTGGAGTGGTCGGTCTAGGCCGGCTATTTGTCTCGATGGCTTACGTTGGTGTAGGTTAGGCTAAGCCGGACTAGGCTGGATACTTGGCTGCCTTGATATGCATATTGTTTACTTGTTTGGTCTAGTTTGGATAGGTGTGGTACACT
>Ga0214542_1000793_pt1 | contig 60535 bp, 35 predicted proteins | sample CNSS1metaG_FD_160096 | JGI IMG/M metagenome (GOLD analysis project Ga0214542, IMG submission 160096) | Root nodule microbial communities from cowpea collected in UCLA plant growth center, Los Angeles, California, USA - CNSS1 | ecosystem: Host-associated > Plants > Roots > Nodule | place: USA...
AATATAAAAAATATATATATATATATATATATATATATATATATATATATATATATATATATATATATATATATATATATATATATATATGCACACAAAGAACCTATATATAAAATTAAAGCTGTCAAAATATGTTGAAATTTGCGAGTTAATCCGGCTCATCACGGGTTCGGGCCAAATTGGGTTGAAATTTTGTTACAAATTTCAATACGGGTTGATTTTTGACCCAGCTCATCTAGAACCCGGCTCATCCGGGTTGAACCCTTGGTGAGCTGGATTGGCTCACCAACCCGCAGATAAAAGGGTCACACAAATGTTTTTTATTAAGTTGGGCTTTACATTTGGGTTATGTTAGGTTTTTTCTTTTAACCAACACATAAATAATTTGTATTTTTTTTTTTTGGTTTGTATTTGGATTGTATTAAAGTTTATTTATATTATAATTATAATTATAATTTTGTTTTGACTGAAAAAAATAAAAAAAATTGTATTTTTTTTAATTAAGTGAACCCGTGAGCCAACCCGTGGTAGGCCGGACTGAGTTCAAATTTTTTTGGCTCGCTAGAAAGTGAGTCGGGTTGGATTGGCTCACTAAATCATCAACCCGTGGTGGGTTGAGCCGGGTTAGACCGAATTACTCATTTTGACAGCTTTATATAAAATATGAGAATGAGAATAATTTTTATTTACAATCTTAAAATGCACATGAATATAATTATTTACATGAAATTGTAATTTTTTATCTCAACAAAATAACTAATTATATTTATTTTATATTAATGTATAACTCTCCTCTTAATAAAAAGTATTTAGTAGACGTTATTTCTAACAAATCTCAAAAAACTTTAAGCATATACATATTTCACTTTATTTTTTTACAACTATATATCACTCTCGATATGTCTTTACTTGATCTATTATAAAGTAAAATATATCCGTTAATTATAAAAGTTTCATACTTATTCAACTTATTTATTCTCTCAGGATATGACTATAATATAATGAATAACAAAAATTTTTAAATGATATGATAGACTTATCTCACTAGTGCAAAAAAGAGCATTTAACTTCGACTAATATGTATTGATTTAAAAAAAAAAAACCTTTAAAAACACGGTAATATTTTTAAAATGATTGACAAAATATAGACATCGATTATGGAATAATCGAAGCATATACTTTGAATGTCTGAGTATAGACTTCAATTCCTTGAGTGAATCAAAGCCTATACTCAAACGATCAGAGTATACATTTCATTTACTCCATAAACAATGCCTATACTTTGTCAATAATATAAAAAATGACACAAATTTTTTAAAATGATTTACCTAAGTGTTAGAATATAGGTTTCAGCTCTCTATATAATCAAAGTCTATACTTTTATTGTCTGAGAATAGGCTTTGGTTCACTCAAAGAACTGACCTCTTAATGTATAGGTTTCAAATTTCTCTTAGAATCGATGTCTACTTCTTTTGTTTTTTTATTTTATTTTAAATTTTTTTGGGCTTTTATTGAATTATTAATATAAGCCTATTCTTGAAGTATAGGCTTCGGTTAGGAATCAAAACCTAACCCCCCTCCTCTCCCCTTTCTTACTTCGCTTGGATATACTTCGATTATAGAACTAAAGTATAACGTCGACAAAATCTGAAGCCAAAGCTCTTCATTGTACTTGTGTCTTAAGACGAAACTTCTTTAGCTGTGATTGCTTTAAGTTTCTTTATGAGACACTTGCAATGATGGTTATTATCTCAACCAAACAACTATTATTTAATTTATTTTCCTTTTAACATACATCTAATCATATATATATATATAGAAAAAGTCTCACTAGTATTTTTATATAGGCTATTTTAAGTTGCTTTAGAGATTACTACTTCATGTTTTGTACCATTTGAAACACAAACTTTATTGAATTAGGTAGAATTATATTACTGATATACAAATTCACTAAGAATATATGCAACCAATTTGCAAGAGATGGATAATCAAATGGATCACATACGTATAAGCAAGCACTAAGAGGTTGTTTATCTCTCTAAGGTGCAATGGTCTTTAAAACTTTCGTAGGTTGCTTACTTCATTGTTCAAGATCAGCTTATGAAATTTCTTAAATAACAACCAATTTTAAAGTTACAAAATAATTAATTATTATAGTGACTAATTTAGATATTAATTATAAAATTAAAAATATCAATATCTAAAATCATTTTTATTATGAATAAAAAAATTATAACGGGTTTTGTCGTGTCTTAACACATTTAGAAGTATCATTATCAAAATTTAAATCGGCTATATCTCAAAATTTGAATATTCTGGGAAGTGTGTCACGAGTATGGTGGAATAAGGAATGAAATTTTAGTTTTACTTAATATGGGGTGGATTTAGTGATAATAAAGTGCAGAAAGAAAAATCCATATATTATCATGATCAGGAAATCCTAGCCGAATCCCAAAGTTGCAAAACCCAACAAAATGTTCCGGATTTTAGTCTCTAACATATAACAGAGGTTTAGAAACCCTAAGTAAATAATTTTAATGCTAACATATTTTTAAAATATTAATTAAGAAATAAAACTAAAGATGTAAACATTTAATATCTGAACTTTTATTTATCAATTTAGTTATACATCACAACCAATAATGACTTTATTATTTTTGAAAAAGAAACAAACAACTAAACACATAGTTTACAACACAAAGTAAAAAGAATATAATCTAATCATTATTTGATGTAAAAGTTTGAAAATTAGTTTATAGCTGTTTAAACAGTCCTACATAAGTGTGTGTTGGATTCTAAACCTACCCAAAGTTCTCTAGGTTTGTTTATGTTGTTATGTGTTATAGTTTTTTGTTTGTTTCGTTTGAAAATGAAAAACCTAAGACTCAACACGCAATCTCTCATTCCTGTTTATGCCAATTTGGTCTCTGTGCATGCCTTCGCCGCTATTCCCCACCTTTTTACCACCTACCATTCTTTTTTTCACCGCCTTAATCTCCACGTTTTGTTTAACTTCTGACATCACATCTAAAATTAACTCTTCTTCAATTTCATCCAATTTTTCACTAAAAATCATAAATATGGTTGTTATTGTTAACCAACAAAACCTTTTCTCCTTCACAATCTCAAAACATTTCCTCCAATTTACTCACTTTTCTCCTCTCTTCTTACCAACAATGTTTCTTTCAAAACTGGCATTGCCCCTGCTGCAAAAAGTGCCCCACAAAACTGACACTTACATAAGCAACTACATTCAGTTCATCTTTATTCAACCGGGTCATTGATGAGCAATACCAACTACATGAATCAGCTAAAAAACATTGCTTTAAGTAAGGTTTTGAGTATTTAATGATTTTATTTTGTTATCGATGATTATTTTGTCCATTCGAAAAAGATTTCTGGTGGTGGCGAGAGTAAATGTGATACGAAGAAAATCGATTGATGAACATGTGAGAATAAAGATTCACTGGGGCCATGTCAAATTTGAAGGTCAAATCTATGCTAGCATGACTGTTATCATCACTTTCCAATCTCCTCACACCAACAATGCAACCAAGAACATGCAACTGTCCCCAAGTAAATTAATGCAAAAAAAAGTCACTGATGATATTTAATGTTGCTACATTTTTAAGGCAGAAATTGTGAATATGAAAAAAAAAATGAATGAATGAGGTTTTGGAAGGAGAAAGATTTGAGATTTCCACAGTTCTGAGTGCCCCCCCTCTATTTTTATTCGAAACCATACGCAAAGTACGTGGGGAAGTTCATATTGCTTCTTTAGCTCATTTGGGTCTTTAAAGAATGTTCACTTCAATACTCAATGTCTTAATTTCTTTTCCACACTGACACATATACTAATTACTCACTTATTCACTCTCCTTTCTCTTCTTCAGGGTATATAAGTGCATCACTGCATGAGCTTTTTCATGCCAATGTCTCTCACTACTCACCACCCATTGTTGCTATCACCTTCATTCTTCATTCTTCATTCTTCATTCCATCTTCTCATCATTGGTGGCTAAGTCTTGCTGGAGAAGCAGGGCACGTGCAACAACATCTCTCGAGCCATGCTTGCTTTCTGATTCTGCACGTGCTCTCCTTTTCCAGTTTGATTTTCTCACCATTTTGTTTCTTCACTGAATATGAGATCACACCACAATCCAATTCAATTTTGGTAAGTTCAAAACATAACAGATTCTCTTTTCTTTCATGCATGTAATGTAAATTTCAGTTTCAATGTAAACATTCTTCTACTGTGATTTCATTCACAGGCAAGGGGCGTATTATATAACATATAATAAGTGGACTTTCTTTGATAGAAGAATTGTGTTACCTTCAGAAACAGAGTTTTTTGCGTTTTTGCATGTGATTGGTATTATGTGACTGGTATTTTGCAGGTGAATTGGAATGTTCACAAAACTTGAGAATAGTTAGAAACAGAAGAACTTGAAAAGAGTGACATATTCAGACTCCTGACACTGGTATTGCCTCAGAATAGTGTTTGCCATCTCTTCAACTGTACATTGTTCTCTCTTCCTCCCTTTCGAATGTTAGCTTTGTTAAGTTTAATTAGCTCACTCTGCATTGTGACATCCACTGTGTATGTTCCGTAGACACAAAAAATGTTTGTTTTTAATGTTGTTTTGTTACAATTTCCTTAAATTGTTATTTATAATTATTAGTCAACAATGTAAGAGTAAATGGTTAAATCTCTTCTAGAAAAAACAAAAATCTTATATTTCAAGCCTGTGCTTTCTCAATCAAAATAATAACAAGACTTCAATTATTTTTATTTGCCACTATATTTAGATATGAAAGGAAGTGAACTAATAATGCACATGACTATTAGAACAAATCATCTTAGTCTTAATGTACTTGCCATTTGTCATATTAGTCTACCCTGTTTATTTAAACAAAATTGCTAGTTATTCCCAACTGCACAAAATTAATATAAATATATTTTATTTGTAAAAATTAATATTTTATAAGAAAATGATGAAGATAAAATTTAAAAACTTATAAGAAATGGATCACAAAAAGTGTTCACTTTTTTTTATAAAATTTAACTTCTTATCACTAATTTATTTTAATATTTTATAAAAAAAGACATTAAATAAAAAAAAAGTCTATCCATTTAATGTAAACCATATTGCTTTTAATTTTGTATTCACTTAACAAGAAAGAGTGTTGTTTATTTGAAACTAACTCTGCGATAAGAAAAAGTTAAGTTACTGATGGTAGTATATGTTATGAAAGGCTAAACAGGTCTCTCTGTAGCAGAGAGGCCAATGACTGAAACTGTAGAGAGCTCAGGCTTGGAATTTTAAAGTAACAAATTTGCAGTTTGCGTTAAGAATTCAGTGCTAATAGATTTGAGTGATTAATGCAGAAGACTGGGAAAGGTTTTGAATATAGAGTTTTGACCGAGGCAATGACTTGACCAAGTGTGACGAAGTAGATGATGCAAGAGAGTGGTACTTGTGGTGTTTCCGATTTTTTCTGAAGGCTGAAGTGCAGAGTTAATTCTTATGGAAAAGTTGAGGGATGGGATTGGAGTGACAGTAGAGTTGTTTGTGTAAGTAAATGATCGCAAGAGATGGCGTAGGTGACTTAACTTGATGAGTATGTGTAATGTAATGTAATAGCAACAGTGGAATGAATGTTATGACAGTAAAAAACAAAATAAATAAACAAGTGTCTCAAACTCTGTTGTGTAAGCAGAATGCAGCCCTGAAAGTGGAAAATTGCCTTAGAAAGTGGGGGTGAGTGGGTGTTGCTGGGTCATTTTAGTTCTGCATGTTGTGTTGGAAATTGAAGCTAAGATAAGAGGGGGAGACAAACCATGACAGTGTGTTGCTGCAATCTTATAAAACAAGCAATGATGCCATCATACACACTTTTTTTTTTTTTTTCATTTCATGCAGAAACACAGAATGTTACTATACACAACATTTAACTCATATTTTTTTTCCAATTAATAAGTTTATCAATAATTTATATATGTATATATATTTTTTAAATTACTATTACATATTTAATTCGAAGTAACTGAGAGGCATTTCAAAAATTTTAGACCTTGTTTTCGATATGATTCTTGAGATTGACAAAATCATAGAAGATTGATCGGTAGGGAAAAATTTCTGGACTGTTTTTAAGATTCTTTCGTCGTCCCATCTAAGCAACTATTACAATTTTCTAAAAGAAAATCTTTAAATGTTTACTGGATTCTTGCTGTCATCCCCTTTGTTAATGATTAGGTTTGAATTTTGCCCATAAATTTAATAAAAAAAATTAGGTTTAATTATGCCTTTGGTTCCCATTTTGGAGTCAAAATCTTAAAATGGTACCCAAATTTTGAAAAGTCTCAAAATAGTCCCCTTTCTTTGTTAAAACGTCTCACGTTCGTCCTTTCCGTTAAGTAAAGGTTGACGCCATTAGAGGGGAGTGCCACGTGTCAGTTCCTCAATTTTTTGAATTTTTTTATTATTATTTTTATTATTTTTTTTTTTGAATTTTTTTTATTATTTTTTATTTTTTTTAAAAAATCAAAAAATTGTCACGTGTCAAGCTGTCATCGTGCCACGTGGCATTGACAGAGTGACGTGGCAGTGACACGTGTCAGTATTATGTCAAGTGTCATTTTCTTAGTCTCAATTTGGTCCCTTTATTTTAATTTGACTCAATTTAGTCCTAATTTTTATAAAAAATTAGCAATTTTTTTCCTTTCCAAATTGAAATCAAATTTTATTTTATATAAATGTTATACAAATATTTTTATTAAATTTGATATCTTTTTTCAAATTTGATATTTTTAACATAATTAAATTTATTTAAAATTATGTTTCACATTCAACTTTACTTAAAATTGTTTTCAAATTTTAAATTTATATGTGTTGAACTAGTTAATTTATGAATTTTTTTCTATTAACAATTTTTAAACCATTTTAAATAAAGTTCAATATAAAATATTAATTAAATGAACTTAATTTGGTTAAAAATATTTACTTGAAATATCAATTTTGATGGAAATATTTGTGTGCATTTATATAGAAATTAAATTTGATTTCAATTTGGAGAGGGACAAAATTGCTACATTTTTACAAAAAATGGGACTAAATTGAGACAAATTAAAATAAAGGGATCAAATTGAGACTAAGAAAATGACACCTGACATAATACTGACACGTATCACTGACACTGCCACGTCACTTTGTCACTGCCACGTGGCACGATGACAGCTTGACACGTGACAATTTTTTTGATCTTTTTTAAAAAATAAAAAATAAAAAATAAAAAATAAAAAAATTAAAAAAAAAAAAAATAAAAAAAAATTCAAAAAATTGAAGAACTGACACGTGGCACTCTCTTTAACGACGTCAACTTTGACTTAACGGAAAGGACAAACGTGAGACGTTTAAAAAAAAAAAAGATGACCATTTTGAGACTCTTAAAAATTTGGGTAGCATTTTGAAATTTTGACTCCAAAATGGGACCAAATGCATAATTAAACCAAAAAATTACATCATTAGTATATATTCTACACAAATAATTAATGCATTAAAAGTGAAACAATGAAAATTAGTTAGAGATATGGAGAATGGTATAACTCATTTAACATAGTACTGTATTCAATATTTTCTTAATTTCTTTTAATGATGATAAAATTCAAAGTGATGTTTAATTTTTTTTTAAAGCAAAATTTGGTTTAAAATACATTTATATTAATTATTTATTTGCACAAATAGTTTAGGTAAATAGTTTCTTTTATATTTTCTATTTTTAACTATTTTAAAAAAGTGTTAGAAAGACACAGAAAAATACTTTTTTTTATTGGAGGAATGTGAAAAGATACAACAGTGAGATCCCAAGAAAAACTCAATTGAAGAAAATAAATTAACAAAAGATGTTAAATCCATTAAAAAAATTCAAATGAGTTGTTGTGTGAAGAATAATATATTATTATAATGAATACTATTAGTTATTAATGTATACTAATTTTAAGTATTTATAATTATTTTATTAAAATTATAAATATTTCAAAACATATTATGAGCTAAAAATATATTAATATATATTCAATTAATTAATTTTTTTTATCTTACATTTTAACTAATCTAATCTCATAAAATTTGAAAACATTCTTTTATAAGAATTTTTTCAAAACAAAACTTATATTGATATTTTATAAATTGAAACTAATTTATTCACAAGATAGTTTATAAATTTTTTCATGATTTAAAAAAAACATAATTTTAATTGTTGCTTAAATTAATGTTAATTTATAAATAATTTTTATTTTTTTTTCTTTAAAAAATATTTATATAATATTTTTTGTACTTAATTTATCATTAAACTTTATTTAAATTGATGAATAAATATAAAATTTTGGATTATTTATAAACATAGAATGAACATTTTGAAAAAAGTGGTACTCTACTAACACTTGTTTTTAATATGAAGTGTCACTTGAAGTCTTGAACACGCAATGCACAAATATCAAAGTTTTGTTGTAGAAAAAGTTACTCAAGTTGGTTCCAGAGAAAGAATCAGAACAATACCGTATTGAAATGTTTTCTAAGATCACAAAAATTATACTGAAGAGACATTTGTTTAAACCTGACCTTGTGTAATTCAAAATTTGCATAAAATTTTACTAAATGGATTCCACAGAGATAATATATTATATTATGTCTACAAAAAACAGTCTAAATCACTGGAAAAATAGATTGTTCAAACAATACTCACAAAATGCTCAAAACATTCTATGAATATAATTAAAATCCAAAAAATTAAAATTTTGATAAACATTTTTTATAAAATTAACAAAAATACTAATAGAGTAATTTTTTATTTTTTTTATAGAATTTACAAATTTCTATTTAACAAAATTTGTCAGATCAAACTTTCTCAGAGCATCATTTCTCTTAAAATCCAGTCACGATATAAAAAATTATTTCTCCATTAGTCATTAACTATTATAGCTAATTTCAATATTAAATGCATAATAGCTATTTTAAAAAATACTTTAATAATTTCTGATTAAAGGATAGTTCAAGTTACATTAAGACTTCAGACTAAAACCCTTTGATACATCTGATTATTAAATCTGAATGTAAACAAATATTTTACTATTTTACAAAAATATGTAAATGTACATACTCAAGAGTTAAAATTAAAAATTGTTTGATAAAAAAAAAATTTTAAAAATACAATTAGATAAAAAAATCTTATTTTTTTCAAATTATTTTTTTCCAATCAATGACTCCTCTCTCTTTTACAAAATAAAAAAAATACAAAAAAAGATATGAAAATACAAAAATTATAAAAGTGATAACAAATCTACAAAGAAAACAACACAAGATAACACGCTCTAAAGAAGTGAATAAATTTGAAACATTATTTAACTGTTTTCACATACTAAAGAAGTTATCAAACAAAGTCCAGATAATTTGAGGCAAAATAATGTTTGGACCTAAACTAGTACAAATCGACTTATTGATTTCATTAATTATTCAATTCAAGGAAATAATAACCTTTGGCCAGAACTCATTGGCCACAATTTAGGAAATTTTATGCAGTCGGCAATTTCAATGACGTCACCCAGCAGTTAACTATTAATTTTCAAGAGAAAAATATAAGAGTATAATAGGTTATGGGTAAAAACTTGACAACATATTGAGACAAGATATACGATATTCTCACTATCTCTCCTTCCTATTTCTATCCAACTGGGCACACTGCAAAATCCCATGGTTAGGAAGACATGTTTGATGTCACACAAGCAATGGATATTAATAGAATTTGATTATGAAAAAAATAAATAATGTGTTTAGGTATGATATTTTGCGAGATAAAACAATTGGGTAGGTTGAGAGAGCGAAATTACTGTTTAAGTGAAATTATAAAAGAATTGGGTAGGTTGAGAGAGTGAATTACTGTTTAAGTGAAATTATAACTCAGACTCGATTCATTTTTTCCATTTTTTCCAAAATCAATGATACGCACAACATCCACTCAAAATTTGTCCAACTACAGAACTATCATAAAATAATTTCCCTAATGCTACCAATCAAGTGCAAACAATTTGGGAGCAGAATGGGCACGAGATGTAGGAAGAGGTAAATTATTATAGATTGTGGAAAGAAACATAATGCAATTTAACCATATTAAAGACTCAGACAAAATAGAATAATATGCAAACTCCATTCCCATCTAACATTAAAAGTACAAAAATTCTTAAATGATAAAAAATGTTAAATTGCAACTGATCAAAACAAAGCACCGTTATATCAAGCAATCCTTGCCAAAAACGAAGCTAGCTATAAGAAAAGTGTAAACAAAACACTCAGAGAATAAGGGACTCAGACAACTAATCTTCCTCCTCACCCTCATTCTCAGCAATGTTGAAGTACCTCAGTTCATAAACATTTCTATCCTTGTTTGAAGCAATCACTCTGAGCCAGTCACGCACATTGTGTTTCTTCAAGTACTTCTTAGTCAAGTACTTCAGATACCTGGAACAATACAAGCAGATAAAACACTTATACCCTAATTCACGGATATCATAATAAACGAAAAAAAAAAAAGTTTGAATCACAATATGACTTGGATGGATTGGCATTCATGAAAAGTATACAAGGTACAATGAACTATGTTTTTCCCCCTTATTCAATGTCCTTAGTCTTGGAAAGTAAGGAATTTCTATAAAGGTTTAGAACATTTAGCTTATCAAAGAAACTCAATTTATTATACCTTCACATTTTTTCCCAAAATGTAACCTAAGATCCAAAAGTTTATCCAAACACAATGATAAAATGTTGTGCACGATTGAAAACCACATATAATTGTGGCCATATCAATGACATTTGTCAGCAACTATCCATAATATTAAAGAACCCTAACATTTACGGCGACCTCTATTTACAAATTTCTGGTACCATACTCCGCATATATAAGCAATCTATTACCGTTTGGAGAAGTTACTGTCAGAGGTGACAATAATCTTGGTCTTCTCGCGGGTAACAGTAACAGAGTCACCAAGAGCACCAGCTTTGCCACCGACCTTGATCCTCTCTTGAAGAAACTTCTCGAGAGAGGCAATGTCCATGATCTTGTCTTCCACAGGCTTTGCACAGTCAATGGTGAATGTCGCCCCCTTCTTCTTCCCCTTCGCTCCTGCTGCACTTCCTCGACTCATTTTTCCTTCCTGTTATATTATACGCACCTCTGCATCCACACACGAAAATGGCTTATGGGATGTGACTTGATATTATTTAATCCAAATTCAATGGAAATCAATTTCTTGCTAATCAGATAAAAAAGTAGTGAAACCTTCAAGTATTAAAAACAATAATAAAACAGAATAAAATACGGTGAAAACCCTAATTTGCCTTGGCTATTGACGAAGAAGAGGAGAAGAAGTTCCATATAAGATAGAAAGAGTAGTACCGTATGAGAGACGTGAAGATGCGGCTGTGAGGTCGGGATTGGGAAGAGATGAGAACCAGGGTGGATATTTAGGGTTTGGATTTCAGGTTTTATATGATGGATCCACAACTGCAAACATGTATTGATTTTCTCCTACCATGAAACGCTGCGTTTTGTTTTGTTTTTTTTCTTTTTAATATTGGTCTAACTAGGATTTTCATTTTTCCTCCTCTTGGTATGAATATTATAATATGCTATTATTATATATGTTATACTCTTTTAACATAGGGTATATTATTATACCTATAATTTTCACGGGTTTTTTTTTATTTATAAATGAAAAAATAAAGTTAACACTTTATAAGTACCGGATAAAGGAAACTAGACGATGGAATGAAGAAAACAATAGTTCTTGTTTTCTTAAATAAAACTCGAAACATGAGACTAAATAAATAAAGTTTGGGAATGATATTAGCTTTAAGAAAAACAGACGTGAAAAAAATATTTAAATTAAATGAATATTAGTTATAATTTTTTAATTGTTTAATTTTTCCCCTCAGCTATAATAAAACATTTATCAGAAATTGTGTACTAAAAGTAATAGGAAATTCTCACATTATATATCATAAATTTTCTATCACTTAACTAGAAACATATGAGATGCAAATTTTTTATCATTTCCTTCATCCCTCCATGTTGGACTTGTTCATTTTCTTAATGAATATCTAAATAATGGTATAAAAATTTAATTTAAATTTTTTACCAAAGAAACTTAGACTCGTATATATCATCTATCTTTCTTCTAAAATCATTTTACTATTATTTCATTACAATATTATTACTTATTTTAAAATCACTGTTGTTATTAGTTATATGATATTTTAATACTATTTTCATAGCTTTTACAATAATAAAATTAATTAAGTATAATTTATATTTTATTATTTTTTAATTTCTATGATTATGTATTATTTTGGTATTAATATAAAGTCATTATTTGTATTTATTTTTCAATAATAGCCCTATTTAACTTTGAATTTCAATAAATAAATAAAATTTATGATCTTTTCCTATTATCAAAATATTTAAGTTTTCATATTGGATCTTAACAATTGTAATGTTTCTTTATTTTTATTTTTAAAAAACATCATTATATTATTAGATGTTATTTTTGTGATACTACTGTATCATTATCTTTCATTATAATAAATTTTAATATTAGTTTTGTTCTGAATAACATACAGTTTTTTTTTTTTTTTTATGTTCTTATTTGGCTTAGAAGCATATAGGATATAACATTTGTGAGTGAATGCCAGTTAAATTCGAACTTGGATCATAATAAATTATCAACTATTTTATTTTCATTGATTTGAATTATTTAGTATCTCTTATATTATGGATTTTTATCCAAGAACAAAAAATGTATAAAGACAAAGTTGAGAAAAAAAAAAGTTAGCTCGAATTTTTCCAAAGTAAGCATTTGCAAGTTTAATATGTGGATCCAAGTCACAAAAATAAAAATGAATAAAAAATAAGTGATTAAGTCTGAAATAAAAGTTAATAAAAACATAAATCATGTTTGTTTTATTTTAAGCTTAAAGAGTTTGCAAGACATTCAATTTTTTGGATTGAAATTAATTCGATTTGAATTTTTGAATCCAAAGAACAACTGTACCTACTTTTTGGGTTATTTTGTCGCTGAAAGCATTCTTTTAGCAAAGAAGTTATAAAATCTTGGAAATTTTCGAAATACTTACAATGCTAAGATTTCACTTCTTTTTACATATCTAACACGGGCTACCACCCTACCCAACATAAAAGATTTCACAACAACATTAATATGCCATTTGGAGGTAAGATTAAGTGTATTCTGAATACACAGAATTTGCATGAGCATCGATGATTCAGAAGTAAATAATTTATACTCTACAATAATCCAACCACAAATGTTCTCATTAACTAATTCATCACTTGAGATGAGAATGCACCAGTATTTCTTCCAAACCTAATTTGCCAGCTAAATATGATCTTATTTTATGCCCTCCTAGGCAGAGAAACTAGAGGAGACCAATGTTCATCAAACTGCCATATGGCTGCCAGAAACATGAATTCCAAGGCTAGCCAGAGTATATAGTCTGTCATAACATGCCAGCCAGGCTAAATGCATTATGTAACGTTTCTCAAGCAAACATAAATTTTGATTTCCCACAATAGATGTCATTTGACATAAAAAAAGTATATCACCGATTTTGTGAAGGCATTCTTTCCGATTCATGCCGTAATCGAAAGCTGCTGGATCTGATACTTGGGTCTGATACACTGGCAGTCTGGTGGTATGCTCTCCAACTTGATTCTCTACCAACATGGTTTAATGCCAATGAAGGCAAATGATCTCTATCCCAAGCATGGAAGCGATTAGGTATAAGAGATTCTTCTGGAAAATTGTGTGCTACAGAACCTGGGATATAAACGTAGCCACTACTTTGGTCCGGTGACGAGGGCACCTGCGGTAAGTGAATTGACCCACTAAGACTACTGGATCTTCGAGTGCTAGAAGCAACAGGTGTTCGTACTGAGGCAGAATTATGATGTCGCTGAGGTTGATAGTATGCTTGAAGAGCCTGAACTCTATCACGGGCCCGAGCATTGCTGCCAGGATAAGGAGGGATCATTGAAGATGCAACAGTGTTCCCAGCCCTAGCTGCAGAACTGCAGAATTACACACAGATGCATCAGATGTCTAGTTCCGTCGATTTTTTAATCGATCAATTGAATTAACCAGATTTCTTCAAGTATTTTGACAGCATGCAATAATACGAGTATATAAATTTGAGGCCTAAGCAATATACAAACTTCCACAAATACTAAAGCATCCTAGTATGTACACAAATTATAAAGGGGTTACCTGTGACCAACAAGGAAGGGATGCATAAAAGATCCGGATCTGGGGACCTCTGAAACACCCCTGGCTGGCCTTTGACTACCAGCTGATACTGAGATCTGATCTGTGGTGCCAAGACGGCTGCTGGCAGAAGAAAAATGAGAGGAATTGTGATCCCAACTGTGATAATGAAGATCAACAGCAGGAAATGTGTAGGAGGTTGGCATGTCACCAGGTACACCATTCCAGGGGCTGAAATTAGAAGCTTCGGAAACTGTTCCACCAGAGTTGGAAGTGGAGGGATGTATTGGTCCAAAGTAGGCAATATATGGGCAAGGATGACTAGAAGATGATACAGCTGTATGTTCAGCAAACATAGCTTGGTGTCCCAGCATATCATGATCTGCAGCTCAAAGTTCAAGATGAGATAACGAATTATGTCAAATGCAAGGTTGACGAAAAGGACGCTAATGTTCAGGAAAAGAGAAAGGATCTTACATGCAGTTGATGAAAAATCCCCTTCCCTGGAAAAATAAAAAGCAGAATATAAGCTACCATTTTATTAAAAAAACTTCTTTTTAGGAGGAAGCAGCATTAACACCACCAAATTCTGCTTCTCTAAATCACCCACAATTGCAACATTCTATTCAATCACAACCAATCTTCCATTTAAACATGTCTGTCAGACACCATGATTTTTCTCCAAATAGTAACAGAACAGAAATCAGTTTTGGAACCCCATAGTAACATTCTAATTTCTAAACCAATCTTTCGTTGGTACTGTCTGCAACTTTTTTAATTTATTGAAAAAATATTAAATTTGACATCTTTTTAACATTTAACATAGTACCAATAAATCATTGTTGTGAATGAACCCTTAGAGTCTTGGTTTGAGCTTTCTGGATTGAACAAACATTATTGGGAGAAGAGATTCCACCAAAGGTGGTTAGTCATATCTATGATATATTAGTAAAGCTAGTAAATACTTTGCACTAGTGGCATGGATATCTGAAAAAAAAGTTTAACACATGGAAGTTTGAAAGAGATCAGTGAAAGGTTGGAGAGTAGTCAAGGGCTACCAAAATGAGTAGAGCAAATGACGTCACTCCCTTTACTATTGTTACAGATTTTAGATGACAGAATAGTTCAAATGCCAGGGAAATATAAAGCTAAAAACCAGCCTCATTTCATACAGACTCATTTTTGTTCTACTTAATGAAGATATGAGAAGTCTGATGTTAACTTGAATATTAGAAGAATTCAACTTGAAATATTTTTTTTATCAAGAATTCCTATATGCAATTTTTTCATAAATAATTATCTCTACGTATTAGAAGTAATGCGTATACAAGGCAATATGGGAAGTTCTGTCCTGGATCAATTGGAAATTAAGTCCTACTGAATACAAAGACTTTATGGAGCAACTTAGAAATACCTTTTCAAATTCTACTGATGCTACTACTACTCTCTTTGCATTCTGAACTCTTGCTTCAAGATATCCATTTATCCCCCTCTAAGTTCTCAAAATTATTATTCTAAAATATAATCCGAATTTAAGAATTCTGATGGCTTTAATATTTTAACCACATTTGAGATCTAACTTTACTAACCTAATTTGGTTCCAAGCTAAGCACATTTTGTTAACCTTTTATAACATGTGTGGGACCTAAAAACAAATCAATGGTATCCATAACACTAAATAAATATCAACTATATCTTACAAACAGCCGTCACAAAAATCCATATGCATGTTTTCTCATGGCAAGGCACTTAAAAGAACAAAGGAATATCATCAACGGGAATTAGAACACAGAATAGTAAGCATGTGAACTCATAACCCTACTCAAAAGATGAAGGAAGTCGGGCCAAGTTTCCAAATGGGCACCAGTGAACGCCAAAGGACTGCAAAAACCATTTAGAACTAAAGTTTAGCTAACATAGTAAATGAAATCTATCTATCTGCATACAAATGGAAAGAAAAGAACTGATTAAATACATACATACATACATACATATAAAAGCGATATCAGCTAGAACAATGCACTGGAAGTAATAATGGAGGAAAATAATAAGCAGGAGTGGGAGTTAAAATTCAAAGCAAGTCATAGACATTGAAATGTTATATTTTAAATTTTAAGTAGAAATGCACACATCATTCAATTTTTCCTTCCCTCCTCATGTGTGCTCTTATACAATATCCTTCTACAACAACATCTGGTAAACCTTTTCGACAAAATATAGCAAATTACATGTTAGCAGTTTCCTAATCTTAGATAGGATTAAAAACAAATAAGCTAATTTACTTAAGACTAGTTTGCAACTTAAGTTACTCAACATCAGTAGAGAAGATCAGATGTAGATACAGATTAGGATCATAAGCGATTAATGTCCCTCTAAGACCACGTCTTTCCACTGGACAGCAGTATTTGGTAGCACTGACTAATACAACAAACATTTAAGACTGATACTTTCACAAATAGCAATCGACTCTAGTTTGCAGGACTAAATTTAAGGCTCATTGCAAAATGAGCCAATGCAAACAAACACATGCATATGCCGTAATAGAGAAACAAATATAAGGCCACTTGCTGTTTCTATTACCATTTCAGAGTAGCTAACATCGTATAGATCCTCATCTTGAGACCATTCGTCCATGCTAAATTCTGGATATGATCGACCTCCATTAGCATAAAGCCACTGACCTTTCTCAATCTTACGACAATTGGGGCACTGCATTGCCCCCTTTACATTGAAGTGCGAGCCAATGCAGTCTGAACAATATAAAGAGTATAATAAGTATAGCAATATGACATGATGCTGTGCAGATGCATCTATCAGCTTGTTAAAAATTGAGTTCAGTAAAACATGAAACCAAGCAGTACTGCATTAAAAGAAATACGTGCATCCATAAAACCAAGTGTTTTGAAATAACGTAATAGTATAAACCCTGAAATTTCATTCCAACTTTTCCGCACAGAACAGGCTGTTGGGGTGAGCGTGTTTTATATATAGGCCACCGGTTCAAGTCAGAGTGAAGACACTTTGATTTAACATTAAGATTTTCCCAGCTCATCAAAACCAATGTATCATTTTTTGGACAGATAATTAACAATGTTTAATATGATAACTTGCAATGATACTAATGGAATACGTATAATTTAACTAGGCCTAATTTAGACAACTATGCAACCAAGTTGAGGAGTATTGAATGTCTTCCGAAAGAGTTAACTTTGGGCAATTCAACAAAATTGATGAAATTTGAGGAATATTCTTATCCCTATTCATTCATAAAACAACTATTCGGAGTTCGCAATTATATTTCAACCAGAGAAACACGGCATTGAATGAGAAAAATAAGAGAAAGATTCACCTTCAAGCTCCCTTTACCCTTTTCAAAAAAAAAAAACACAAAAAACTTTCTCCCTCTCCCACCCTCTTATTTACCACCGTCAACAGAGGAATCTATTTTCAGATATTCAATTCAATCCACCACAGCTTACCCAAGCAAGCACCATCCAGCTATTCTAAACAACCTCATAAAATATTACCACCAACCCATCAAACATCATAATAACATCTCCTAAATCATCATATACACAAAAAAAGGTCAATCCAGTACCACGGTTAACACAATTGCGAGTACATCATCACCAAAATTTGATGATCCTCAATCCTCTCATCCGACAGAAAAAAAAAAAAGAAAAAGAAAAAACCTCAGATCTCGATTGTTCAAACTTCAATCCAACAATTCTAACAGCGATAAATCGAAATAATTAAAAAACAAAACAGCGCAATCTACATAACACATACCGAGATGAAATTGATGTCCGCATTGAAGCGTGGCCCAGGATCTATCCCCGCTATCCGTAACAAACTCAAGGCAAATCGAACACGCCACTGAACCAAAGGACTTCTTCGTTTCTCCATCATCGTCATCGTTTCCAAGACCCATCGCAAAATCAAAAACCCTAAGATGGCATCACATCACTGTAACACAATTGAAGGCACACAGAAATTGGGAGACACGGGAATGTTACTTGTATTCGCAAGCAAGGCAATTAAACAGGTGAGATCTAAATTCTGAACTCTGTTTTTGTTTTTGGTTCGGTTCAGTAGAGAAAGGAGAAGAAGAAGAAGGTTTGGAGTTTGAGGAACGAGATTGGGATGGCAGCAAAGCAAAATCTCTTTCTCTTTGTTTTTTATTTTCCTTTCGTTTCTTAAACTTGGACCGTTAGATGTTGTGGTTGGACTTCTAAAACTGTTGTCCAAACAAAACAACTTTGATTCATTTCTTTTTTACTTTCTATTGCATTTAATTATGGTTGAACCCGTCCTCCCTTTCTTTCTCTATACGTTACTTTTGCTCACCAGCTTAATCACCAATTCTAATTTCTATTTATTGTATTATATATGCTACAATTATAATAATTCCTGCATTTATAGAAAAAATTAATTTAATTAATACTACACTTTTTCCTGCATTTATAGAATTAATAAATTAAATTAATACTACACTTTTTCCTCGATATGTATAGGTTTCAGTAGGTGGATTATTGTAAAGACGAAGAAAGTATGAGTATTCTCTATCTTTTAACATTTTTCATAAGAATTCAAGAATTTAATCACGGAAAATATTTAATTAAAAATGAACAATGTTTACTTGAGTGATTTTCTTTCGTTGCCAAAAAATAATTATATATATATATATATGATGTAAAACTAAAAATATTAGTTTTAAATGATGTTTAAAGGTAGTATGTTTGATTTTTTTCCTATATCAATTTTATTTATTAAATTTAAAAATATATTATATTATAATATTAAATATAATATATTACAAATAAAAAGGTTAAATATGATTTTAATCAACACAAAATTGGAACTATCCATAAAACTTTAATATATTTTGGTTCTACAAACTTTAAATGAATAAATATAATTTTTTTAATTTAACTACCTTAAATTTTTTCAACCCGAAAATGGAATTATCCATAAAATTTTAATACATGTTGGTTTTATAAACTCCAAAAATGAATAAATATAAATTTTTAATTTAACTACATTAAACTTTTTTTAATGTATCAAAACGTGTTTTTCAGTTAACATTGTCAGAACATGTTAAATTCAAACAATATACACAACTCAAATGTCAGCACTAGAGATTAAAAAGACTATATAGATTCAAAATTAAAGTTTAAAAACTAAAATATATCAAAATTTTACGCGTTTAGATGACTAAATACATATTTAATCTTACATAAAATAGACTTTTAATAACATTGAATACCATATTTATTATATTAAATATAAAAAATCAAAATAATTGAACTTTTTGTAAATATATATAATTTCAATTTATTTATATTCATATAAATCGCATAACAAATTTTAAATCTAAATTATGATGTATTTAATATTATCATTTTTTTGCGTAATATTAATATATATACTTGTTATAGTGTTTCAACTATTTATTGCAACACTAAAAATAATTTATATTTGCGTATATTATATATAATAATATGTTTTAACCAAAATCAATAGTCTTATTTTTTTTTAAAAAAAATAATTATATTCCGACTCTTATTTTTTGACCTTCATCTTTTATTTTTTGAAGTGACTTAGTATAAATTATTGATTCTTTCAAAAGAAAAGATAATGGTATATTAATAAATAATTCACACTAAACAAAAAAAGATGAGACTAAAAAAGAAATAAGAATTTTAGTATCATTATTTTTTTTTTCTTCATACATATATTATACATATATTTAGATAGATTTTCAAATTATGCTTTATTAACTGTTGTTCTAAAAACTTAGTTTTATTGAGAAAACCGTGTAATCCTAGACAAAAATTAAGGTGCTTTTATACATTTGTGAACATATTATACTCATTGTATTAATGATACATTAATATTTGTAATTAATATTTGTAGCCAAATCCATTTTTGTATTCATTATATGCATCAGGTACATTAATAATTTATATTAATGTGCATTAAATATTTTACTTCTATTTTGGTATACTTTATAATTTTTATTTTACAATTTTGTCTTTAAGTTGATTCTTTTAAAATTTAACTTTTTTTTCTTTCTGATTTGTAAGTTTTCTAAATTTAATCATTATTCAAACTAAAATAATATTTTATAATAAAAATAAATAAAAACTATTACTAATAATATTATAAAAAATATTTATATTTATTTTTTATAATAATAATAACTCTTTTTTTTGTTATTAAATTTTTTATCCAATTTTACCTTTTCAATAATTAATTTTTTAAAAGTTAAATAACTACTATAAATAAAATTTTTAAAAAAAATATATTTTAACTACTTTTATATAAAATAAAATAATTAACTTGCTGATTTTATTCTTTCAATACATATTTTTAAATTTAATCTTTTATATTTGGCCATGGTTGTAAGCTTAAATATTTTCTTAAATTAAAGTAATTCTTTATAATAAGAAAAAAATTAATTATAAAATAAATAAAAATCATCTTAAATTGTGAAATTTATTTACACTTACTTTGATAATTATAATATTATTATTTTTTATTATTATAAAAATAAAATAAAAGGTAAATTAATATGATTATATGCTTTACTTTTTTTAATATTCTAATTTAATCATGTGTAGAAAAAAGTATTCTGCTTACTATTATGTACTTTTTTTTCGTACAATATGTAAAAAGATGTATTAAAATTTTTAACAGAGAACATAAAAATTATATTTATATACATTTATTTTCTAACTTTAAAATATTTTTTTAAGAATAATAATTAAAATTAACAATGGTTTAAACACATACAAAAGTTGAAATATAAAAGTTTTGTGTTTTATGAGGTATATGTGTTTTAGTTTAAAGTTGTCTTTCTCTACTAACTAATATTAAACCCGCACATGTCAGTTTTTTTTTCTAAGTTAGGTAATTATTATAATCATTAATATTTATGAAGATAATACTTAAATATAGATTTTGGTAATATGAAAAAAAGAATTAATGAGGAGCATATTTTTTTTTATAAGAAATTAATGAAACTTAAAAGTTATAATTTCAATATTTAATATTTATGCCACCGATAATTCAACTTCGATCACGTATCCGTATCCGTATCCGACACATATCATGTCCGATACTTTAGGATACTTTAACTATACTTATCAATATGAAGTATCTAATTTATAAAGTAGTAGTACATTACAATAAAATTTTTTGAATAGTGATCAATTTCAGTGATAAAAAATAATTAGTCACTATATAGTGACCAAATTGACAACTAAAATAGTTTCAAAAAATTATAATCGTTCTCTAAATTGATAATTAAAATAATTTCAATGATGAATTGATTTTTAAATTGGTCACTAACATTAGCTACAAGGTTTTGACTACCAAAATAATTGGTCTCCAATTAGAAAATTTGGATCCACACATTAACAATCATATATTTATTATGTTTGTCAGGATTATTGTACATTTTTCATTATTCATATATCACGTATCTATCACGTATCGTATCCTATTATTTAAAAAAATAAATGTATTGACGTATCGAATACGTGTCGTATCCGATACACGTATCGTATCTGTGCATCATAGATGCTAAATAATGAATTATAAAAAATACATTAACAATATAATTAGTAAATTATACTAATAATAATAATATTAATAATCTATGATGCACGAATACAATACGTGTATCAAATACAACACATATATGGTACACCAATACGTTTATTCCGAAAATAATAAGATACGATATATTTATTTTAAAAATAATAAGATATTATATATTTATTTTGAAAATAATAAGATATGATACATTATATATTCATATCAAAAAGTGTACAATAATATTTAAAACGTGATAAGTATATGATTGATATTAGGTGAATCCTAATTAAAATCATACATATTAGAAGTGTCAACATAATAAATTATAAATTATTGTCATCGTAATATTGTTCGTAAATTATAAAACTTTATTCATAAATATCACACACTTTTGGACATGTATACATGTCCAACAAAAATAATGTTGAAGCAATATATAATAATAATAATAATAATAATAATAATAATAATAATAATAATAATAATAATAATAATAATAATAATAATAATAGTAATAATAATAATAATAATAATAATATTATTATTATTATTATTATTAAAACCAATAATAATATTACAATGGTTAAATATGTATTTTTTATAATATATTAATTTGAAATTTGAAATTTGCTTGTTATTATTGAGTAGATATATTAGTATTATATATTAGATATGCAACCGTGTATTATATAACATATAATTTTGAAAATAGAGCATAAAAATTATATTTATACACATTTATTTTGATAACTTTAAAGTATTTTTTAAGAGTAATAACTAAAATTAACAATGGTTTAGACATATACAAAAATTGAAACATAACACTCTTGTTTATTGTGATGTATATTTGTTTTCGTTTAAAATGGTATTTCTCTATCGATTGTGTGTGGACAAAATTATAAGAATTGTGAAAATTATAAATTCTTTTATATAATCTTCTTCTGTGAATAAAATTATAAACTTTTCATATATATATATATATATATATATATTTATTGATTTATTTATTTATTTTTGTCGTTCTCCTTCTCTAAAATATCTCTATAACAATCTATATTTATTAATATCTAAAATGTAACTAATGTATAATAAATGGTCAAATAATTATCACTCCGCCAATGTAAGTTTGAAGTTATTCTAAATGTTATTTTGGACAAAGACACCCAAGGTAAGGTTGAAACTGACACGTGTTAACTTTAATTAAAATCATCTAAATTATTCAGATATAAAACATATTTAATTAACTTTTAAAAACTTATGAAATTTAAATATAAATTTGACTCTTATACTAATAATAAATAAGAAATTTGAACGAAACATAAATAACATTTTTAAAAGTTAATTTTTTTAAAATTTTGTGAGAAAATTGAACAAAATATAAATAATTTATTTTAAAACTTAGTATTTCAAGATGTTTTATTAAAAAATTACAAATTATACGTATATCACGAGTATTTTTTGATAAAAAAATATATTTTTATATTTTATACATTTTTAAAAGAAGAGATATTGATTAGTAAGATTTTGGATAACGATTTATCTGATATATTTTCATACAAGAAAAAAAAAATCAACCATAAGGTATTTGATACTATTTTTATCCTAAACCTTAATACAATAGTGTTATGAGTCTTTATTCTTACGTAGTGTTTAACTTTGTCTATTCTATTCAATGTGAAACTTTTTAACTCACTTGCACTATTTCTGATAATAAGATCATTCACATTTAAAATATTACATATTTTCAATGCCAAACTCCCACGTTCTTCTCTATGATGAATTAGATTATAAGTTCATTAAATATTAACATATATTAATATATAGTTGTGTTATGTATTTTGGATCTATGTGGTATGTTTAGACACAATTATTATATTTTAGAAAATTTCTTCACTTAGCTCATCTTATAGAAAACATGCAAATTAAGAAGACAGGTGAAGAATGATTTTTAAATGGACAAATCAAAGAAAAAGAGGGAGGTGTCAATTGCGTCTAAGTGGTTACTCCAATTTTAAGCTAGTTTGGTTCCATGGGCCACATGTGGGTGTGCCTAGTTGGATGCCACGCAGATACCAACCTTGTCTTTCTAACAGTGTCACATCACACCAACTAATTTGATTTATGGTTACAATTTTCTATTTTGTCCGTATCAAACAACAAATTAATCATGGGACAAATTGATGATTCCGTTAAAAAAAAAATAGAGTTAAATCACCACAATTCTAATTGTAAAGGAAATTGCCTTACCTAATCCAAACAACTTAAAAGTTCAAGCAATGACATCAATGAAATTAGAGTATAATTTTGATTGGGAGATTATAAGATGAGTAACTGCACTTGAGTTTTATCTCAATAGTTTGTCATATACAATTTTTAGTCAAATTATTGTATCAATGATAACAACACACAAGTTTCCAAGTTGAAATGGCTCTTCAGTCATTCATCAAATACAATATACAACAATTACGCAGACACCCAGTAAAATAATAATAATAATAGCAACAGATTTTGAGAAAAACAAAAAAGAAATTCAAAGCTTCCAATATATACCCAATCGGTGCAAAATGCCTGCAACAAAGGCCCAGAATAGGATCTCCGCAAAGATAACATACAACAGGATTCCTACTCTCTTCGAATGCCAAACATTAATGAAGACATGCTTTTGTATCCAATAAGTCTGTCGAAAAAGTTACAACCTCATCAAATTCGAATATACGAAAGAAAATTACAGAAATTATCAAATAAATGGAGGTTTAACTAAAAGACATTATGAGGATGTGAATTTACCAGTGTATTATGAGGGTCATCATAGTACCACCCATTGATGAATCCTGCGAAGATTCCTTCAGCTGCCATGACATAAACAAGCATGGCATTCATACCAATCCATTTCAAAGGCAAGAACAACAATGTCAAACCCCAAATATCAACCTGCAAGGATAATGCTAAATCCGTCCATATGAGAAATGTGTGACATTAATCAAAGGGGTAAACCTGAACTGAAAAAGAAACTAGAAGAAGACCTTAATAGAAGAAAGGCACAATTTCTAGTATTACGAATAAAATACCACAATGTAGAAGGCTGAAAAAACTAATGCTGCTGCTCCAGATGTCACACAAACATAGCTTAGTGTGTACAACTGTTTATTCAAAGGAATGGCTGCAACAAATGGAAGGCAGGGGTGAAATCAAAGTAAGCAACTAATAGTTCCATGGTAAGTTTTAGTCAACACTGAGTTAAGAATTCACACCATGAGTGAAGTGAAGAATAAGTCCTGAACCAAGGAGTGTTAAGCCAACGAGAATCCAGTGCTTCAACCTAGAAGAGTGATCCTAAAGTCACAAAATTGAAGGAGTAAGCATGTGTTAAAGGATTGTAATTTTCAAGCACTTTTTACTTCGAGTGAAAAGGCTTCACCTGTAAGTGTACGAGTACATGTCCAAAATGCAATCCAATGATTGTGGAGAGAATAGCAGATATTGAGCTGCAGTTACACCTACTTTGCTATTAGGATCCGCAGAACAAGTTACACATACAAAGGTGAATTCATTATCTTACACAGTCCTCAAAAGGGTCACTGAGATTTTCAAAATTTTGAGAAAAAATCAAGTGGCTTGCGCTAACCAAGCTGCTGAAGTTGAACAAAGGAAGAGTGAATATGGAAGTTCTCAACTCTTTCTTACTAATATGAGTGTCATTTTCAATTATTTAATCACATATAATGACAGCATCTATTTCAAATAAAACAAAGCTAACGTTGTCAAGAACTGATTGAAGTCTGTTTATAGGATGTTTGTGAGTTCAGCTAAACAAAGATACACACTAAGAGGGTTTGGAGATCACAAACAGACCTTAAAAGTCCTTCTGGCTCAAAAGGAGCATAACACCATGAAGGTGCACTTCTTTTAAAAGGTCCTTCATATGGGGATTTCTCTGTGCAAGCCTGCAGCACTCAAAAGGCAATTAGTGTCTGAAAATTCCTACAGACATAGAGCAAGTCTTTCAATTTTAGAGTAGAAGATAGCAACACACTTCAGATCTTCTCCACGCTGGACGCTTATACATGTGGTTGATTCCAAGCACCTCTCTGTCAATATATCCCACAACATTACAAGGGGGATCGAGTTTTCCCCTGACACCACAGGTCACCTAAGATTGACAGAGAAAACAAATTAGCCAGAGCAGAGAAAAATTTAGAAATACAGTAAGTAGCACATATACTAACACAGATATGGACACTTCGACACTTTTAATCTCCGAAATGTAGGACATAAGGACACAAATCAATATATTAGATCATTATGTATTTAAATACTCAAAATCATCTATAAATAAGATTAGTCAAATATAATAATCCAAACAAATTATCAGCTAATAAAAAAATAATCTAATATATATATCTAATATTCAAAAAGTGAAAAGTAGTCATCATATCAGATTTGTTCCTTATTTCTATAATCATAATAAAAACTTATGTAACAAATTTACAAGTTCATAAGTTTTTCAGAAAACCACTGTATCCGTAGTTATTAATATTATGTTGGAACCATGTCAAAATTATGTTCGAGACTAAAAAATGTGTTTCAAATTGGACATTTTACACATTTTACCAATAATTGTTGTGTGTGTCGGTGTCTAATACTTATTTTTACAGAAAGAAAACTGTAAATATGTTAAAAACTAGCAAGAATGAAACAAAAAAACTCATTTAATGCAAAAACCATAATACAGTCCACACTGGTGTTTAACATGAGCTCAAGTGAGATCATCACCAGGATTTAAAACCAAATACTACTTTATTGATATTCCCACTTCATGTGTTTTTGTGTACAGAGAGAGTATCAATAGTGTTTGAGAGTATGAGAGACAACCAACGGGAAGCTTACAGTAAAAGTTGTCCCATTGTATATGCTGTCTGGGTTATGGACAGTGAATTGCCAGTCCGGAACATACATTCCATATAGTAAAGCCAAGTAAACAGCAAGTATGCAAGCCCCCACTAGCCTGAAATTTTAACAAATAAATGTTCAAAAGCATATAATATTATCAATTAACCAGAACCATACTTTCACACACTAACCAATGCCAATAGTACAACTTGAATATTGAGAGTTGGGTGGGTTCTGGATCTCTATCTTCTGCACTTCTTGAAAATATCTCCACTAGTGCCACAACCAAATATGCCAGAGCAATTCTCTAGAATGGTTCAAACACAAGTGTTATTCTTTTTGTACTTAGACTTATCAGCTAAAATATACTCTAATGAAAATGTGCTGGAAAACAGTATCAAAGGGACAATGATGTTTTTACAACTAAAGTTTGACAACTTTCTCTTACAATCTGGAGTGACATCTTCTAAGTAATTTTGGAATATAGAAAAATGAAAAAATGGAAAAATGAGAAGTTACTTAGAAGATCCTGTCCCAACTACCCCAACCATACCACGAACCAAGGGCAAATGCGCATAGTATACGGTATGCGGCCAAGTGAGCAACCTGCCCAGGCCACCTATTCTCAACTATAAGGCACACATATAATACACGGCCAACTAGCAACTCCCTGTGTCGTATACTCTGTACTGAGTATCCCCTCAGTATAGTATGCAGCCACTAGCAAACCCTTGGGCCGCATACTCCGTATTGAGTATCCCCTCAGTATAGTATGTAGCCACTAGCAAACCCTTGGACCGCGTACTCCGTACTAAGTATTCCCTCAGTATAGTATGCAGCCGCTAGCAACCCCCTAGGCCGCATACTCTGTACTGAGGATTCCCTTATTACATAGTATGCAACCACTAACAACACCCTTAGGCCGCCTACTTTGTGCCAAAGAGCCCTCAGAGTATAGAACAAGTAGCCCATAACCAGCCATAGTCACCCAAACGACTAAGCGACCAAGAAGTACCCAGCCATTCAGATCCACATGATCGCTTACTGGGTACTGCATACTATGAACACCCTTCAGAGTATGCGGTATCCAGCATTCGTGACCCACAACCGCTTGCCAGTGATTCTCGAGGAACTTCTTAGTAATTTCACCCATCGCCACTAGATCCAGAAACAACCAAAAGAGGTATTTGGGCCCAAAGGCCCACTCCAGGTAGGACCCACAGGTAAAAAGGAGTATACGCATTAAAATATTTTCTAAATCTCTGACATCATCAGTGCTAACTTAAGCATCAGAGTGTCTTTTGCAGGCACCCCTGTACTGACATCGGAGCTTCATCGGAGTAAGAAGATACCCAACTGACAACCCAACACCAGATGTGGAGTACAACTTGGTCCCTTAAGAACAGATACCATCTCAGATTGTAAGATAAAGTCGTCAAAATTTAGTTGTCAAAGAATTATTTTCCTTATCTCAAAATCACCTGAAGAATGCCACACCACCTTATGTGTTTCATGTCAACACCATATGTTAGATTATCCGGAGCATGAGAGAAACCACCTTCATCATTGAGGTCATCCATCATACAAAAACAAGGCATGGCTTAGATGTTACCAGAATTAGATTTGCTAAAATGAAATCTAGATTCAATTAGTATTGCACATTATAGAAGAATAACTTTCAAAAGATCGAGCATATTTCAGCGAAGTGTATGTAACATCAAATAAGAAGTTCCCGATTCCTTTTCTCACCCCCTCCTGAACAGTGGAACTATTTAGTTATGCTGATTTGAAAAAGGAGGGTAAAAGGAAATGCATGAGAAAAACTAACCTTGCAAGAGCAATCCCCAGAAGAGGAGTTTGAGTGTTCTAACCACAACCTTTTTTACAGCTACAACTCTATTTGGTATTCTCTGTAGATAAATGGAAGCATCAACAAAGGGCTGGTTTGAATCAAAAAGAAGAAACATAGAAACTAACGCTTGAAGCATTCATAGACACCTATTTTCTCATTCGGAGCTAACCTTGAGAGCCAGAGGAATGGCCATCCCCACAATGAACAAAAAGAAAGGCATCACAAAATCAGCAAGGTTGCAGCCATTCCACGGCGCATGGCCAATCATAGGCCATTGCCCTCCGGCATCATCAACCAAGATCATTAACTACATCACATAGATTCAGAACATGTTAAAGCGAAATCATAACGATATACACGTCTAAAAAAATAAGCAAAATGATACATGATAACACTGAACGAAGGAAAAACAACTCATATATACTACTTCAAACCTGAAACTTCAATCTTTAATGTTTATGGTCTTGTTTTTCTTATATGCCATTCGACTTTTTCACTTTTATCGGTTTTGTTTTTCTTATATACCATTCAATATACTAACAATATAAATGAAAAAGAAACACAATAAGTAACCAAGTAAGTAATTGAACAAGTGACCAATACCAGTTCTCTATAATAGACTCTAATCCCAAAGCATTCTTCATATTATTCCTATTTTTATAGCAATTTTCATAGGCTTTCATTTATAACAGTTCATAACCTTAGCAATCTCTATAATGTTCTAAAAACACAGTTGAACTGCAAAATTAAGAAAGAAGAGAGAAGCACCGCAACAGTGAGGCCGCGAAAGATGTCTAGCGACGCGACACGCTTTGATTTAGGCAGCTTTGTGTCTGAAAGAGGAAGCGCTTCGGAAACATTGAGGCTGTGTTCGCCTTTGATTTCGGCCATGCTGTTTGTGAATTCTTTTACTCAAACTCCAACTTGAATTGGATTATGCTACTCTCAAGTCTCTTTCTTTACTGTGCTAATTTCTGATTCTAGTGCAGAATAATTACTATAACATAGTTGATTAAGAAAACAATTTAGCTACTCTGTGCATATCTTCATGATTTTCAAATTATTGTTATTAATCAACAAATGAGGATATGAATCATATCATTTGAAAGAAAAGACAAAAAGATTGATTCAAAGTGTAACTTTATTATATATTATTATTATTTGGAATACATCTATCTGAGGCTTAATGGCCAACCTTCTTGTCCACACGTGTGAAATACAAACATGTGCCACGGGAATCTTATCCACGTGCTCATAGTGATAGGCTGTGCAAAGGTTACTTCAAGTGAGACACATCTAGGAATCTGGATTCTCTTCTGTGTTTTTTCTTTTCCCTGTGAGTATTAAATATATATAATAATATTGATATATTAAATTTCTTTTTAACATAATTTAAAATATCAAAATGTCCATCAGTGTGTTTAAAACAGCACACAAAAATTCAACATAAAATTCAAATTCCACATTCAGGTAGATCAGACATATAATGATTATAATTTTGTATTTTCTACCTACATGTAAAAAATATTACACTTTTTACATTTAATTGTTGCATAGATAATTAATTTTATTTATTTTTCTTTACTAATTACATGAAATAGGAACGACTGAAAACAAATATTTATGCAAAAAATATTGTAATAATAGCAAAATCAAAATATATAATATCTTATGTTAAAATGTTTGAATTAGTTTTCTGATAAATTCTGAATTTTTTAAGACATAACTTTAATTAAAATTTTCATCGAATAATTAAAACAAGTTATCAGACAAAAGCTAAAAGAAAAAAAGATTACACCCTATGTATTACTGGCATAATGTCCACAATAATTATGTAATTTATAAGTGATTACATTCTATAGTAGTTGTTAAGCCTCTTTTTATGCTTGTATGATACTTGAAAGCATGCTTAGTAATTTATGTTTAATTTTATGACTGTTTAAATTTTGAATAGTGAACTTGTAATGCAAATGATAGAGAAGAAAGGTAAGATGCATCAATAAAATGAATGAAAGGAATGTGAAAATATGAGAAATAAGGGAGATGATGGATGTTTTGCTTATAATGTATATGCAATGTGATCTTAATTGAAAATTGAAAAATACCCACTGCCGTAAATAATTAAATTAAAAAACTAAATCCAAAATTACCTTATAATGTCACCAATGGTGAATAAAAAAGGATAAAAAAAATTAACTTTCGCCCTCATTATTTGATTAATTTTTCATTTTATATTCACATATCAAATTTAACATGATATTAAAGTTAACGGTGATAAAACAGGTAATAACACATGAATGAACTCTCCAAAATTCGAAGAATCAAGTTAAAATTTTTATACATGTTGAGTTTAAACCGATTCACTTAGTTTAATAAATTAACATGTCAAAAGAAGGATAGAATGAATGATCATATTCATCCGTTTTTTTTCAAATTAAAAGTTAAAAAAAAAAAGAATTTAAGAGGTTAACTTTTTTATATTATATCATTTATAAAATGTTAATAAATATATAACTTAAATGATTAACATTTATAAGTTTAAGTTTCAATTATGATTATAATAAAATAATTTCACATATAAATATAATAAATATTTTAATTTTTCCACTTAAAAATATTAGTTAATCCATTAAAAATTTAAAAAATACACATGACTAATATGTTTTTAATCTTCATATATAATCATAATTAAAAAAAATATTAGTGCTAAATTCTGGTCACAAATTCAAATCCCATTTATAATTTAGTCAAGTCCACCTCATTTTTGATAATAATGGATTAAAACGGATCACATTTATCCGTTTTGTTATATATATATATATATATATATATATATATATATATATATATATATATATATATATATATATTATTTTGTGTTAGGTATTTGATAAACCAATATATTCATTTAAAAAATAATAAAATACGATAAATAATATATATATATATATATATATATATATATATTTTGAAAATGTACAATAATTATTAAAAACATTATAAAAACATTATATTTATTGTACAAATCCAAATTAAATTATATATATTAAAATTATTAATATAAAAAATTATAAATTACTGTCACCATAAAAATATTATTTCTTTAAAAATATTATTTCTTTATAGATTAATACTTTATTAATAAGGAGTATTAAGGTATTCTAAAATATCGAACAGAGATACATTTTTAACATAGATACTTAATCCAATTTGAAGAATGAATGTATCGTAACCAAACTAGAATACTCTTTTTCCTTAATTACATTGTTATAGTCACATACTAGCCTGATAATGTCTTACATTTCCAGGTCATAATTTACTGTATTATATTTATAAGTACATAAGGACAACCCATTTGATAATGTCTCTATAAGTACATTGTTACCTTCACTAAGCAGCCGAAAATTGCATTCAGAATTTCAGATACCATATAGCTAAGAAGGGTTCTAGCCCGACTACTGTTAATTTCCGTACAAAATCATTTTGTTGTGATTATGTTTGTTTTAAATAGTTGATAAGTAAATTGAAACTTATTTTATGCGCCTATCTGTTTAGCAAAGCCAAACATCAATTATAGCAGGTTTCTAAGAGAACAGTATAAATGTAGTGGAGGCAACAAATTCCAAAGTTCTCTTGCATTTAGACACATAAAAAACAATGGTTGATAAATCATGATTTAGAAAACATGGAAAATTTGCAGCCAAAGGTGGCTTTCAAAATTCTACTGTCAAAGCAAACAACACACCGTATGCAGATCAAGAAGTTTTGGAGACATGATCGTTTGTCCCTGGGACTTGGTTCTTTGGTAGCAAATACAATGGAAGAAAAGAAGGCACGATGAATGCAATTCCAAGACCAAGTACAGCCAGTGCCACTACCCACCATGCTTCGTGGGGTAAGCCAAATAATAGTTCATCACATACTGCCCCCATCAATAGAAGAAAATACAGAATATTAGCAAATAATGAAAATGGTCGTAATACTGGAGTGGATTCTGTTGCAATAATCTAAAAAATATCAGATAAACTTAGGATAAAAACTTGTAATGAAGCATAGGAAGTCACAATAAGATCAATTATTAACATACTATGCAAAAAAGTTACCTATATTGTAGATAATAAATTGCCTCTCCGGCACATGCTGTTTTGCAGGAAACCCTTCTGGCTCAACAGTTACTAATACTAGCTGGAATTCCTCCTGAATAACGTCAATAACATAAGCATATATAAACTTTTCAGAAACTTTTGAGTATAAGGCTTGATACTAATATTGGACCTGATTGTTGTTCTTAAAAATTAGCTTTTCAGTGTTGAGCAATCTCCTGTTATTGTTCAGCATCACATCCGACCTGTTTCTCTTCAGTTGTATGGAAAAGCTAGCAGGTATCTGGTGTTTTTTTATTTAGTGTCAGTTTCCAGAGGAAAGATCCTCTGCAAAGAACTAAAGGAAGACATAATATACATACAGAAGCTGGATATGATATCTTCACTTCATACCACGTTTGAGGTTTCAGGCCCTGTAATTGATAAAAGCAAGAGCCACCTTGTAATGGCATAGTTTCTTTCCACAGCTCTTCTCCAACTTTCAAAATTTTGTCCTCAACGCTATCACAGAAAACAGTTGAGCACTATAACTAAGTTAATAACAAGAAGAATTCTGATATGAGGAGACCAAACAATTAAGGTGAATTATAAATAAGGACTTTTATACACTCACTTATTCCCAAAGCAGGGAGTTGGGCCATTCACGATGATGAGAAGAATGCCAAGCAGAATAAGCATATTTCACATGCAAATGCAAGGGATTGATAACGAAACACCTAGATCTTCAACTCAAGCCTGCAGAGGATTAGTATTTTAGTACACATTGAACCATTCAAACTTGGTAGAATTTAATATTGCAACAGACTCTTTATAAACCGCACCACCTATCATCAGATAAAAAGGGGCATTTCAAAGGATAAAAGAACATACAATTGAAGCTGACTTTAATGAAAAAGCTAGGGGAGAAAGTATTAAAACGTCAAATATTCATATTGTTATTGCGTTTCACAAATGTATTTAGTTTTAGATGGATTCTAAGGTGGACCATGCTCCACAATTAAGAGCCCGAAGATTCATACAAGGTGCACAATCCCTCCCTATAAAAAATCCCTTTCTTCATTGGCACCATGCAGCATCACTAGAGGCAATTTTCAAAATCATGCCATTTTTTCCGCTTTATCTCCCTCTCATTATTCCCCTTCTTCGCCCCTAACTCTCGTTCCATCTTCACAGTTGGATCACTAACAATTCCTAAAATGAAAATAGTTTTCAGAATGGACCCTTGCATCTCTAATTTTAAAGAAAAGATCCGCCAACATGATTATCACGTCATTGTCCCTTCTTCATGTCTATTTTGTCTACCAAACATAAGCACAACTCTAACTCCTTCAAAAGTGACACCAGATCAGTTGCATATTTAAAATGTAAAAAATAAGCTGTTACTAGACAAAGTCCAATCCAATCTAATTAGCCTACAGGTTCAGGCATACTCTTTCCCGAAACAAAGTTCCCTCTTCAAAACTCAGGGTGTTATCAAAGGACTCACAAGCATATGCACCTGCCTTACTTTTTCTCCATTGGTTGAATCATGGAAAACAACGATGCTACGCAATAAAAGACAATGACGCAGGACTAGAATAAACTTATATATTAAACTTGGCCACTGTCTTTCCCTACTCTGGAGAAACTAAACTGTTGCAGTTCTGGTCAGGAAACAACCAATCTCCTGGTATATCATCAGGGAAATGCACTACAACATGAGGTCTATCAACATCAACCAAAGCTTGATTGCACGCTTAGTTTTACAGTGAGAGCAAGCTTTGGAAACAATGTTTGTTCCCACATGGAGCACATGAATGTATGATTTGGCTAATTCACATCATTCCAGAGCCAGAGAGAAAAGCCAATAGATTTCATTAATTACTACTATATACCAACTGATCACATATGGTTAAAGATATGAAATGAATTGTCATTCACCATCCATTCCGATTTTAACGTTTTCAAAAGCAAATATGTCTATGAAATGCAAGCTGGATCAAAAGAAAACAATAAAAAATTAAATCTATGAGCTTTTCCAAGTTTAAATGTAAGATACATGCTACTTTGTCGGAACAGATTCCAACATCAGAAGCAAAACCCAAAAAGTAGCTTGAATCAGATGCCAAGAAGCACGTTTTTTACTACACTGATGAAAAGCCGTATGTGAATCATTAGAAAAACTATTGTTGTTAGTAGGATATTAAATGTGAGTTAGAAGCTCTCACAAGATTCTAGATATCTCCTTGTAATCAATACTTTAGAGTTAGAATTCTCTGTATATAGAGGTTGATGTATTCTTTCAAATCAACCAATTGAATAAAATCTTCTCTTATTTAGATTAATCCTTTTCATGTTGATAGCAAGTCCAGGTTCTGATTCTGGAACCTGTGGGTTATGACCCTAGAATCTTCTGATAGCTTCTACAAAAAAACTTAATATCCTACTAACAACAAATACTAAGGGAGCAATTATATAATAAACAATTGGGATGCAACATCTATATCTGGTAATGCAGGTAAACAACGAAAATCCTTGGTGCCTTACATGAAATATTTTTTCACATCAAACTTTGATAGGAATTTCATTTGGACCATTAACTAGGATTACCATATTTTTATTTAAATCTTGAACTGTTTTTAACTTATATTGTTTCTCTGTATTTCCCTATCTTGACAAAACTTGCAAATCAGAATTCATGATTTCGGATCCTTGGTATTATTTCTTTATTAGGATAATTTATGATTATATTAATTAGAAACTTTCCTTATTTTTTGTTTTATCAATTAGAATAATGATAATTATGATCCAATTAATTAGACATATCTTTATCATTTTTATTAAAGACAGTGACCTGATTGGAATTTTGTCAACGAGAAATTATTTTCAGAAAAGAAAAAACCTTTGTTAGAGTTTAGAATGGACGGAATATTATCAATTGAATCCATGCAATAGAGCTAATCAACCCATTGCATAGCATGACAACACAACATCAAATTCTAAAGGGTATTTTATGTTTACCATTAGTTTTTTGGTCTTCTGTTTTATGATTGACAGAAAAAAACTGACTAGCTTAGCTGGTAAAGAAAGGAAATACAATGAAAGAATGGAGGGATAGTGACCCAAGATTGTTAAGCTAACTGAAGAAAATCTCAAGTTCTGGTTGTCAATGTTCAAATTCACTATTGCCAATTGCCAATTTTGCAAGTGACAAAATGTACTAAATTTATTCAATATGATTCTCTCACCCAAAACTAATTGACCAATTTAAAATTTACTAACATCTGCTTCTTCTATTAATATCTTACCTCTGCTAACTAACAAGACCTGTAACAATTTCTCTAACCATTTTAACTAAGAACACCTATTTGAGGCCGACTCACTTGGCTGTTTTCAACATACAGTAGCGGCTGGATTACACACATTTGGCTTCTTTTTATCAAAAAATTTATCCAGTGGTGCTGCCACCATTACTAGTTATCAACACAACAAATCGAAGGACACACATGAACAAAGGTTCAAATCGTCAACCCTGCAACCTTGTCTTATTGCTCAATATACATACTTACATACATGCTAGTCTCCCTCATCTATACATATCCCTTAGTAGGGAGGAGACCTAACAAGCTAACATCGTCAATCATCTCGTATATAGCTATATACATGTACCGTGCAGTCAGATTAAATCTTCCCTTGCATGCTGCCCTAATTTTTTCCTTCTAAAATTGCACACATGCCATCATCTCTACTTCATCTACATCATTACTAACTATTTAGTCTAATTTTGAAATTGCTTATAATTCCACAGTCCACGAGGTTTGAATAACTCAAGTAAAGGAGATATCAGCTCATAACGAAAGTTGAAAGGTGGTTATGCAGCACAGATATGCATTTCAAACAAGGAGTCTGATTAATGTTCGCGATAATGTCTACCAGTAGGGAAAATATGGGAAAAATATGATGAAAAACATTTATATTTTACATTTTTGACATCAGTTGAAATCAAACAAAAATAAATGCAAATCCAAGATAATTTGGTAAAAATCGAACAAACAAATTCTAGATTATAGAGATAAAATGCAAATCAGTGAAATTAAAAAGAAATAAAATCAAAACACAAATCAAGGAAAAACAAATTGAATCATCAAACCCTACATTAATTGAGTTAACAAGTCGTATATTAAAGACATGAAAAAGATAAGAAGACAAACCTGAAACTAACTACCCAAAGACAAAGCTACCGAAGCTTCCAGGGATGGAGCGAGTGAAGCTTTGAAGGGCTTGAAGAAGTGTACTTAGGAGAGAGAAATTCAAAATTTACAATTTTCTAATGAAACTTCAAATTGATGAAATTAATATAGAAATGGTTTTTAAAAATAATTATAGCACTTTGATGTATATACTCATAAAGTAATTTAAAAATTATTATTAATAGAGTAGTCACCTTTTAAACATTTAAAAATATACTAAAAAAATGTTTCCTTACCACCATTATCTAAATTTATATAGGCTTAAATATACATTTGGTCCCTATTTTCATCAAAATTATTCAATTTGGTTCTTATTTTCGTTATTTTGTCAATTTGGTAAAAGGACTCGATTGAATACAATTTTACAAAAGTGAGGACCAAATTGACCACACAACGAAAATAGGAACCAAATTGAATAATTTTGACAAAAATGAGAACGAAATGTATATTTAAGCCATTTATATATATATATATATATATATATATATATATATATATATATATATATATATATATATATATATATATATGAACCCATACTTCAATTAAAATTACGTATCTCTGTCATTGTGCTGGATAATTATCATGTTCAATATTTTAGAATACTGTACAAATATTTATTAAAGAATTATCTAATTTATAAAATATAGTAAACATTTGTTTTCCGTATTTTGAGTTGAGAGTTTGATGCAGACTTAATTGGAACACAGGCTTATAAAATTTTAAAAATTATATTACGTTATGGAATATTAAGAATCATATCATTACAATATGAGATATTATGAGTATTGAAAATGTGGAATTATTCTAAAAGTATGAGATATATAAGATATATCATAAATATAAAAGATATGTTATAAAAGAAATTTGTTATTTTATTTTATTCACATACCTTTTTTTTTTCTTTCTATATATACAAAATATAAAGTCAAATGACTATACGTGAGTTTTTGTAAAAATAAAGTCACAGCATTATTGATTCAAAAATTTTATTTTTTTCAATACAAATTTAAACGAGATACGGACTTAAACGAATATTTATTGTAATGATATTTTATAATAACAATAACTTAAACTTTTTTATTTTCACAATATTTCATACATATAATTTTAACTTAGATTGAAACGATAATAATTATATATTTATCATAGTTTTTAAATTTTCACACACTTTTTATATACATATATTATATCTTATTATTTTTAAAATAAGTGTATCAGATACATGTGATATCAGATAAACATGATGTCACCATAGCACAAAATTATTTTAGTATAAATGAATCTTTATAAAGTTTAATCGAATTAAAATATTTCAAACTATAATTAAAAAGGTAAAAAGAAAATAATTTCTAACTGTACATTGCTTAATCATCGAATCATAAGTACTATTTCAAGAACCTGAAATATATTAATATTAACATAAATTTAACATAAATTTTAAAATATGTACAATATATATAACCATATCATATCATGATATAACATATTAGCATTTCAAACTAAGTAGGAAATAAAATCGATTTAAATTGCATCAATGTATAATAATTTCTAAATGTAATAATATATTTTATAATACTTTAGCATATTCTGATTTAGAAAATTGTTGTTCATTAACATAATTAAAAGAATAGTGAATGTTTAGATTGAGATTGGCATTAGAAAGCATAATAAATAGAACTGCCAGTCAAAACAATTCATAAATATTTGTTTTTTTCTGTTTTTATATTCTCATTCATACCTATTATAACTTATCTTTATTACAAATTCAAATTTCTGCAATACGACACACTATGTTGAATTTTTGACGAGGAACTTAATAGTCTAACCAAACAATAACTAAGATAAAATACATCTAATCCAATTAAACTTTACCTTAAATGAATTTTACAAATATTTGATTTACTTAAAACAATTCTGTATTAAACAAGTCTCTATTCTTGGTTAAAAATTCGATGTTTAAAAAGTTATATCCAACTTTAAAACAATTAATTTTATAAATTATAATAAAAACTTTAAAATACACTTAAAATAATGATAAATGTAGATGACAGTTAAAATATTGGCATGGCCTAAACGGGTTCAGTTTCGATTAGATCACTGTTTTATATTTTATTTAGTCTCATCTAACTAATTTTATCAACTCCTACTGAAAACACATGCATTCACCTTCTCTTTATAACAACAAAAAATAATAAAATTAAATAACAACCATAGCGAGTAGTAAACCAACTTGCAATATTTTGAACTGCAATCAGAATGTTCTTAGGTATGATGGACAGAAACAAGACAAACTCTTCTGCTATACAAATAATGTCAAAAAAGAATTACAATGAACTACAGTACATCAGCGGAAGATACTCACTCAGACAAAGGATGAAGCTTCATGAAGCAAATGAGTGAATATAAAGAACGTCAATCTAAAGAATGATTGACTTGATGATACGAGGTGCAGTGAATATATGAAGAACTTGTCCCACCGAGTTCAAGTAAAAACACAAACTTCTATTAGTTCTGTGTGACTGTGTGTATTTACTTTCCAATGCCAAGTTCTTTTGATATGTCTCTCGTCAAGCTAAATTGCAAAGTATTATTCCATGGAAATAAGGTGCGGGTCACAGGAAGCTTTCGCCGAAGATCCTGCAAATAATATAATGAATAGCCTTCAAATTCAATAGATATGCGTAAGAAAGGTATCACATATAGCTTGTCCTTTTTATTACCTCTTTCACTCATACACCCAGGTAGTTCGGATTAATCATATAAATTATATAATATCAATTACATAAAATACTTAATTCGGTCAGAAGAAGGATAAAAGAAAAAGGAACTTAAAGGTGTTCGGTCTCGGTCATGACACGGATTATTGAGAAATGCAAACTTAATGCAAAAAAAGCAACTTAATGAGAAATATTAGGTACATGATATTGGTTTAATGAGAATCAAAAATCACCACAGACTTCACAGAAATGCCACATCTGAAGCTTAGATTAAAAATATGCAGTATGACATAACAGGGGTTACCTTGAACGTCGAATCAGAAAGGTTTAGATATGATGCCTGTCAAGTTATGGTCATTAGAAAACCATGTGCACATTATTAAGATAGAAAGAATGAAAGACCCTAGCGACAACAAACAAAATCAGAACCTCAAGAGAAGCAAAGTACTCTGCTTCATGATGACGAATAATGGTTGTTATGGCAACTGCACATTCTTCGGGGGTCTAAAATAAAATCAAATAATAAAATATTAATAGATAAGCTTTAACAGAAACATAATTAGATAAATGTTTCCTTTCTAACAATCAGTTTCTGTCTCAACCTCATCATTTTATGCATACATTTACTAAAATATTCTTTGGCTTGTAGAATACAAGTACATTTATCGGAAAATAACTATGGAAAGACTTGGGCAGTGCATCCACACCTAATAAAAATAAAATGTCTAATGCTGATTTTTGGTAACCTGAAAAAGAATTGTATCTTTGCATTCGTGCTTCGCATCTAACTGCACATTTCCTTCCTCAAAATAATGGGCACCCACCTGAAAATGGGTTAAAAATAATCAAGTCTTAAGAGCCTTGCACCATACCATTCAAAATTAATGCATAAATATCTATACAATATTACCTGCATTTTACCCTTTACTTCCACTGCTTGTTGATCATATTTGAACTCAATATTCCATACTGAAGACCAACTCCCGTTGCTATGAACAAAAGCCAAAGAAAAAACAAAGTATATTGACATTATTAATGTATCAATGTTCTTATTTGGAACTAGTATGGAACAAAGTATCAATAAAAAAAATAGTTGGAATTTCAGTCAACTTATTTCACGAACCAGAAATTCTGGGGGCTGTGCCTAGCAGCAGAAATCACCACAGCAAGCTCAAAATTAGAACCTGGAGCCTCTACATCTTTCCCATTTATGCAGTAAACAGAGCAGACACCTTTTGGATAGGCTTCTTCAACATATTTAAGTAATTCAATGTCCAGATTGCATCTGCAGAAAACAAATACCGTTAAATGCAAACAATGTACAACAACAAAGATATAAAAATGTGGTATTCAATTTACTCTATTAAAGGGTTGAATCACTATTTCACGTCCTCAAACATCAGCAATATAATTTTTTTTATTTAAAAGAATAAATAGCCGGATATTAACCAAAATCAGTATTGAATCTACTTGCCAACTAAAATACAGTACACCTTCCCAATAAAACAGCTCCAAGGAAACCACAAATCTAAGTGGATTACGAATTAGCATATTCGAAGAAGATATTTCCAGAGCAATCTACTGTAAACAAGTTTGGGCAGGTAAAAGTCGAGGAATAATATGCATTGAAGCAACAGAGATTAATTTATTTGAAAGGAGAAAAAATTCAATGAAATTTAACATGAATCAGTATGTTCTGCCTCTGAATAGATTTTGAAGCTCGCTCTGGTAAAGGAACATTAGATTATCAAACATTAAATACTTCAACCACGAAGAAAATCAGAGAATTACCGAAATTCTTCGACATATGGAGTTGCAAGTTCTTCGTCTGTGGCAGGTCTCACATCTGTACAAACCTGTGACATTAAGCATACTATCATAAGACAGCAAGCACACAGCTTAGAACTACTGCACTTTAACCTACTTATCGCAAAAGTCACAGATAGTTAAAGTAGCAAAATTTTTCATGATTTGCTTACTCCCACTTTCAAAGCTAAAACGCATGTTCCAGGAAGCAAGTTTAAAAAGCATAGAGTTGAACCTTATAATGCTTCACTTTATACATTGATATACTAAAGTTGAGATCAATGCATGAAGATCCAGACTAAAGTAAATCTAAACATTAACTTGTACCACTTTCATTACCACTAAAGCTGAACTAAAGAAATTAAAACTAGTGAGCATAACAAATGTGCAGTCTTCACATTCCTTTCCTTAAAAAAGAAACCAAAAGTTAAGCGAAGCACGGATATTAAAACTCAAAAATAGCTCCTGAAATAGTATGTAAGAAATTATGGTACTTGGTACTTACTTGTTTAACATGGTCAACAATTGCTACTTGAGCAGTTCTAGGTTCAAGAAATGCATCACCATCAAGTTCACCAAACGAAGTAACCAGTACCTGCAAGAACGTGAGAAGTCCCACAAGAAATTCGAAAATAAAATCCACTAAACGAACTAAAAAGTAAACAAAAATTAACGAGGAAACCCTAGGAAAATAAGTTGTTAAGTGAGAGTGAGTGAGTGAATGAGAGAGAGAGAGAGAGAGAGGGAGAGAGAGAGTTACGTCTCCGCTACGATTGGCCATTTGAATGGAAATCAAGTGGGATTTGTTGTAAAAGGGAAAAGCCTCGGAAGCGGCCTCATTGTACAAATCGTCGTTGTTCAGAATGGATTTGACATCTGCAGAAAGGATTCGTGAATTAATCGAATTGTGGAACAATAGATAGATAGAAAAAGAAAGGGAAAAAAGGAAGAAGAAGAAGAAGAAGAAGAACCTTTGGCAACGTATTTGATTTCCCCAGGAGGAGAGTTGAGGAGGAACCATTTGGCGATTTCGACTTTGTGCTTATCGCTGAGCTCCGAATCTTCTTCTTCTTCGGCCATGTCTGGGTTCAGAGGAGAAAACGCGATTTTTTTTTTTATTTAAAATGAAATGCGAAATGAAATGAAGATCTCATTGTGTCGTGGTCTCGTCTTTTTCTGAATGATATAGGAGAGAAGAGAAGAGAAGGGTTCTTCGCCAATCAGGGTGGTGGGCTCCACAATTCAAAACATAATGGGCCCAACCTCGTCTAATAATCATACTTAATACATCGTTGTGTAATGTGTGGAGCTAGTGTGTGATCTGTAAAGTTCATCGCATAGGCCATAGCTCCCGGTTTCGGCTCAAATCATTTTGCTCCACAATCACGCTCTCTCAACATCATACATTACATTACCTTGCTAAAAAAGCTCAAAGCACCTAACCATATTCCTGTTCCCCAATTCGCAGTACTACCATTAACTACTAGACAAACCGGTTATTGTGATTTTTGAAGGAATAGGTTTTAAATAATGTCGGTAATGGCAACTGTTTTTAAAACTTTCATTATTAAATGCATCAATTGAAAACAAAATACACTAGATATACTATTTTTACACAAATACTAGCAACTTCTTCAAAATTCTAAATATTTTCGTCTCTAAATGATAAAACTTCTATCATAAGCCAACATAAAAACTGCACGTTATGTTCTTGCTTTAAAGAAGTAAGCTTTCTTTCATAGAACTGAGCTATCTAACAAAAAGTTTGCATTCAGTCAGTAAATATAGGAATAAATTTCAATCATTCAATTAAAATAGATTATTAAGATCAAATTTAAAATATCTGCGATCTTATGTGTACATATATGACTATTTGAGTTAGATTAATTACTTCCATGTTGAGGTGAGAAGTGAAAGCATTATATACTAGCCGCTGAAAATATTTACAAAACTTATTTAACGAAAGTGCGATGCATATACGCGAGATATTTGCATGCTCTCTTTTTTAAACTGGGAATGTACTTTTAGAAAATCAAAACTGCTACTTGCTAAAATTTATTTTCTAAATAATAATATACATCAGACAATAACTGTGTATATCACACAAATTTTATTTTTGCCCTACTCGGTGCCTCCTATAGTTTTTCAAAAAGATAGTATGAACGGGCTTTTACAGTTCTATCTTCAGGACGCCTTGCCACAATGCAATTCCGCCCTCAAACTTATAATAAACTATACGAATAAATAAAAGCTATTTAAGTTACAAATTCTCAGCAATTTAACTACGTTTAACTGCTTGTCTAACAAAATCTCGATTATTTGAATTTACACACTGATATGAACTTTCAGTGATGGACGTAATTCCACTGGCGTAATAGATTTGCTTCCAAAAACTGCTTCCATGCCTTTAAGGGGCCTACCTCTCTACTAGTACAGCCGGCATTGTTCTTCGTTTCGTAATTCATAAATATGCCTCTGGCAGCGAATGACACAAGCTCCATCTGATCAGTATAACCACGCATTCTGTATGAGAATCCGGCTCTCCAACTCTGATCGCCATCATTAGATTGTTGAGGCCGAGAAACACCAACAACTGGGAGGGAAACTGTTTCTTGTCTCTGTTTGGAATCATCTTCAGACATGAAGCTATCCGCTCCAAATAATTCCCAATCAACCTGCTGTAATATTTCAGAGGTTCGTTCAGTGCTGCGTGAAGAGTGATCTTGTAGTTGCATTTCCTGTTCGGCTAAAGTGTCAACCTGGGCCTTCAGTTCATGCAACCGATCGCCAATTCTAGATGCTATTGCATCATACAGTCGTCCTCTTGGCACATCCAAGCCTTTCTCCATGTCAAGTTCAAGTATATCATCAAAATTGATCGGATCACCTATGAGCACTGTAACCTAGAGAATCCAACCATGCCATACTGATCAGAGTATGAAATTTAAACTGAAAAATAAAGAACAACTAAAATTAATCCCATCAATAAAAATATATGCTAGGCCATGCAGAATCTAGATTCTGTAATCGAACATCTTCATCCGAGGATTAAATATTCTAAGAAATGAATCAAGAATACGTACAATTTTGCCTATTCTGGGAAAGTTAGCACCTATAGGCATGATCTCCTGCATCCCTGTATGTACAAATGGGACAACAAGGGGCGTCCTATCTCCATCCAGGACCAACCTGATGGTGGAAGTTTAAGTCAAGAGCATGTTTTACACTAATAAATTAAAAATTAGCAGAAATAGAGAGAAGCGAAATTTAGTAGATGAAAGTACAGTATTGACCCCATGCACATGAACAAGGTTACTAAAAACAAAAGAAATAATGGTACAAATATGAAACATAGTCTCCAAATATAACATAACATGCTAATTTAGAAATTAATAATTCAGTTATTATGGACCATGGCAAATCATTGGTGGTAAATTACCATTATATTACGACTACAGCACACATAAATATAAAAAAGTATCTTTGAACCTTGACTAAGACATTCTATGAAGCCACAGACAAATACATGGCCTGAAATCATGAGAACATAACCTAAAAAATCATATTTTATATTAATGATATCAATACATCAGAGTTTAAAAGATCGTGCTTACATAAATAAAATAAATAAGTCATAAGCCTGAATAACATCATTAAATCTTTAAAGAAGAAAACTAGCAAATTATACATCATTATCAACACTCCAGAACTATAATTTAGAATATGACAGTTCAGTAAATTTTAGTTTACATTCGACTTCATTTGGTCAAAATGTCATTTGAGTCAATAACAATAATTTTTGGCACTAATGGTAATACACAACTTTTTTAGAACTTATCTACGTTCCTAACTTCTATAAGAATATATAGAAAAATAGATTGTGAAAATTTTCTTGAGAACCAACCATTTCTTTAATTAATAATTTAAATCGTAATATATTAAATAACCAGAAAATAATATTGCTATGAGACAAATAAAGTGTAAGCAAAAACCGGTCTGCATTACAAGAAACAAGTAAAACTTACTGCAAACTACTAAGGAACATTCTTACCTCCCAACACCTCTCTTGGAAGAGCTCATGGTTTTTCCACCATCCCGGGAGCGGCTGCCTTCTGGGAATATGTGGACCCAGCTACCATTGTTCAATTTTGAAAGGGCCAAGTCCATTCCCTACAAAGAAGAAAGTAATTGCAATCATCCCTAACTATAGAAGCTTCAGTTCAGAGAGGCAAGGGGGAAGCAAGAGACAAATGAAGGATAAGAAAAGATAAATACAAATAAGATATACTCTATTAATTACAAAAATAACAGCCCTACAATAGGAAGTACACGAAGAACTTATGAAATTGTTAACAGAAGAAAAAAAACATGAAGATAAATTTAATAACTCAATCAAGTCATAGAACAGTAATAAAAAGGTAAAAACAAAGAACACTGAGATCTTCACCAGAGTTTAGCTATTATCATAGACTCAAAAACCTCAAATTGGATGACAAAAGTTCATGAGAATCATTCACCAATATTACAAACAATGTAAAAGGCTTTTAGCTTATGTCTGTTAGATCAATACCTCCTGATAAATCCCATCACCCCTAGAAACTGGCAAGACTTTGACAGATCGAAAAAACGCAGAAGTAACTGGGTTTTTAAAACACCTATCACTTGCACAAAGCGTCCATCTAAGATTCCTAGCATCCAAAAGAACACTAGGAGGAAGAAGAGAAGCAATAACAAGCGGATCATCCATGGAAGCAACATGATTGCTGACCTGAAAACAAAAGGACAAAAGCAAAGCCTCACCAAATAATTAAACCCAAACAAACATAGACTCCAGTTCCACAGCTTAGACGAGCACGTACCGTAAGAAGAGGTTTACCCTGAGGTCTATGCAGCAAGGCGGAGTGCAGTTTTTCTAAACCATACACCTATTCTTCCACACATAAAACAGTTCCATCATAAATCAGAATGCAAGATATGGTAAACCAAACAAGAAATATATGTAGAATATCATACCTGCACACGGTTTAACCCGTTCATAAACACATGGCAAACATTTCCAATAACAGGAACGGCAACTGCTTGCATCATACGAACAAGAGTGGAATCCTCTTCCGAACTGAAATCCCTAGTAACTTTAAATACACAGGAAAAGAAAAAACATCCAGTGAAAAAACTAGCAAATAGCACCTATCGTATATTTAATTTGAAACCAACACAATATTCGAGAAAATATATGTACAGATTGATTGTAAGAGCGTTAATTAACCAGGCACCTCGTTTGCGATAGAAAGAGGTGGACGAAGTATATTTAATTTGAAACCAACACAATATTCGAGAAAATATATGTACAGATTGATTGTAAGAGCGTTAATTAACCAGGCACCTCGTTTGCGATAGAAAGAGGTGGACGAAGGCAACGATTCTCTCCGGAAATCACGAAATCTGGTAAGCCAACGTTGAATAGTGGAGGAGAAGTAGACGTCGGCAGCTGGAATGAATGGGTGGTTATGGCGGCGGCGCCAATGGCGGTCGACGGCCACTCGGAATCGGTCTCTGAGCTGTAACTGCAGAGATCGCGCCTTGCTCTTCCAAACATCACCGCGATCGAGACGGGGGATAGGCATCGATAAACGAAATGGAAGAGAGAAGAAGAGAAGAATTGAGTTTCCGAAGAATGGGGGCGTTCAGTTAGTGGCACAGTTGAAGTAACAAATCGTTAGTGTAGAAGGAGAAAACAATGGGATGGAGCAATTTCTAACACCGCTTATTGACTAGGGTATCCACTAAGCTCTCTCCTTCGTTGTACAAGTTTATTTATATTTTATTTATTACATATTTATATTTATAAATTAATTTGGTAATTGATTGGATAGGGATGACCCACTCCAAGGCATGACAACAAGTATAGCTTTTTCATTAGGAAGGGACCCGCACCAGGGATATTTCTTCTAAGTTATAGTACCACATTTGTCAGATAGAACTTAGAATCTTATGTTTCGGCTTGGATTAATATTTTGTTTGGCTAAATTAAAAAAAAAAATCAAGAGAATTTCTTAATCCGTTTCTTTCTTTCTTTTCATTTCATAATTTGTTTTTGTCATGTGGCACTAAATTTGTAATAAAGATATTTAAACATTCTTCTTACCAGAAATGAGATTCCTCTCTTAGGACTTTGATCAGCCATTTGGCCAAAAAAATTCACTTGTACATGTTACTCAAGTCAATAAGAACAAAAAAAAAAAGTAATAGAAGAGTATATGAGAAAATTAAATGAACGGATTTGGAATCGAAACAGACATGTCTCTATGTATTAAACATTTAGAAAAATAAAACAAGACAAATTTCTGCATAAACTAAAAATAATAGTTATAAAAAGAAAAAAAAATCATAAATAATTTATATATAAACTAGTTTTAATTCTTTTAAATTATTAAATTTCTCTTTCTATTTTTTTCTTTTAATTATGCGGTATATAATTCCACAATCTATTTTAGACATTAATTTATATTTCACTATATTTTTAAAATTATTTAATTAATAATAAAATATTAATCTATAATTTTTCTTATACATTTATAATTTATAATCGATATAAAAAATAATTCCGTGCACTGCACAGGTTAAAAACTAGTATAACAACAAAGGCAACGCAAGTTGTTTTCATTTTTTCTGTCAACAGCTACGTTTGTTTCTCCTCATTCTTCCACTGGGTCTCATCCCATTCTATTATTTGGTGTTCACTTTCTGAGAAAAAAAAATACAATTTAACTGCTATTGTACATTGATAACAAAAAATAGCTATATTTACAACAATTGAGTCTAAATAAATACAAAATGTAAACAGACAATATCTATGTTTGTGCTAATATTTTGTTTTACCTTGTTATAAATCATCACAATTCTATTTCAGTAGTGTTCTAGATTACTTACTAATAATTTTAAATAAACATTACGGTGAAGAAGTTTCTTTACATATGCAAGGATAAGAATCTGTGGAATGATCCTCTTTCGTATAAAATGCACATCGAAATTCCTCGCTTAAAATGCACACCCAATTTCAAATATAATCAATTGGTTTTCACTATAGTTATGTACATTTTTTCTTTTGACTCCTACACTTAAAAACTATCTATTTTAGTTCCCCCATAATATCACCTATAAACTTCGTCTGACAATCAAAATCATTCATGATTGCTGAGTGACTATGCAAAATCAATTAGGAAATGCAAGAGCTCAAGCCAACGTTCAAGGCACCAATCATGATACGGAATTTGTGTTATAATGGCATAGAATTGTTTAAAATTGTTAGTTAGTCCACAAAAATTACACGAGCATATACATTACCTGACATAGCTATCAGGCAACCTATCATTTTGGAAGAAATATGTTATGCAATAATAAAATTGACATACATTATTAGCTTTAAGCTTCGGCAATCTTCATTTGTACGAGCTGGTTTGTCGTTGGGATGTGACAGTACGTCATAGTTATGTATCTCGATCACAGCATCAACATATGAATATTTGATAATTTCTGGTTTGAGATCCAACATTCAAGTAGTTCACGTCAACAGCAACATGCCCAAGATCATCTACAGGGAATAGGTAAGGTGAAAAAGCACACAAAAAAGTAACTTTTCTCAGAAAATTTCAAGAAAATGTTAAGTTTCTGGGATAACAAAACAGCAGTGCAGAAAAAAAAACAGAAACCCGAACCTTCATATATAGTCCTTGCAAATTTTACATAATCAGGTATTAGATCTCTGTATATGATTCCATCAGGACTAGCATCCAGCACAACCAGAACACCTGTGCAATTGATATTATTAAGCCAATTATTAATTATCAACGCCTAGAAAAGTTTATCAATGGTAAAAATGGATCAGGATGAGTGAAGAAAATGCATTATGATTTATAAATGAACTCCATTAGTCCAGATCGTGCCCAAATGTGGTGCAACTCAAGAATGGGAAGAGGTTACAAAAAGGACCCAGCCTCTCCCAATTAAAATTTTAATCTCCCAGACGCCGCAATCTAGTTCCCTACTTTTTCTTATACAACTCATCCCTTAAAAATTACAACCTCGCCTACTGTTCCTTAGCTTATTTACTTCCTTTATAAGCTAGTTATTGAAGGTCTGTTAGTTGTTGCGCATCCAGTTTGTATCCAAATAAACAAAAGGAAAAAGAGAAGAGATAAACAGGAAAATAGTCTGTCAACATATTTCTTTGTTAGTACAATGAAGATCAGCCATAGTCAAAAACTTTTATTTCATTAATTTTATTTGAATTCGGTTAGTGGTTGAGGTAAATGAGTACGTGGTTGGTCTTTAGTAATGATCACATATGTTTATTAAAGACAAAAATTAATATACAATTAACCTTGAAAGAGCTACTAAGGATTTTAAATTTACAAAATAATAAGTAAAAAGACTTGCTTCAAGGTTAATTGCATATTAACATATAATTTCTCCTTTATTAAACCCACGTTACAATTATTTAATATAAAACACATGCTCATTTACTTCAACCATTAATGGAGTTCAAACAAACTAATAGAATTAAAAATTATGTACTAAAATGGTTCCATTGTCCAAAAAATGAAACATGTCAATACTTATTGTATTAAACAGACTATTTACCTGTGATACTTGTATTAAACAAACGTTTTAGAAAGGTAGAACTAAAGATCTCTATGATGTCAATTTCAATTTAGTGTATGAAAACAATTGACATGTTAAAACATCCACATTATTTAGAAGTGTGTTCACCTGCAAGTGAAGTATGAAGGACACAGACAAGAACAAAAAGGAAAAGAACATAAAGAAAGTGATTGCTTGAATATAAAACCATTTGTGCAGGACACATGTAAAAGTAAAAGAGTGCAACCGCCATGTATCATAGGTGCAAAAAATTGAAAGGTCATACACACATTTTGCAACCGAGAGATGGTGAGATACAAGTGATTTCTAATGTGTCCTACACCAAAAACATGGGTTGTATTTGAATAATGGAAAATTAAAGGGCAGTACAATCTCATTTGAATAATGCAGTAAGAATTGAGAAGACTTGCTGCAAGTAAAACGTAAGGACTATGCATTGTGGTAATACCGTAATAGAAATGCTAGAAAGTCTACACAAACCAACTACTGGAGGAATTTAACAGGAAAATATCCATCCCAAATTATCAAAAGCCAAAAGGAACAGACCAATTTCAAAGCATTGTTTACCACCATGCTTCAGGATCCAATGAATCGCTTTAAGGACTATTATTAAAGTTCCCAAATCACAATAATCCAAAAATTTTATTGGACAGTTTGATAACTTACCGTGTTACACATTTATTATAACAAAAATGTAGTGCGAAACTTAAGAGTATGTGCCATACGAAAAAGCATTCAAACTTTATACAGATATAATAATTTCAGATAAGATACCCGGTGCCACCCAAGATTCATCAGAATCACCAGGATTTGGAGCCAGCCAGAGAATATTTCTCAGATTCATTGAATCTCCATATGTCACATTGGACCCTGAAAGAAGAACAAAGGAATGAAAAACTGAAATAAACATTTTCCTAAAACCTGAGCATCAAAAGAAAGACAACCAAAGATAGATAGACAAATACACACACATATAAGCATATATTTATACACACACACACACACCAGCCCTTCACTGGGAGGTCTTAAAATTAGGAACATCAAGTCATCAAGGTTCTCGCCTTTATCTTCATCTCATGTCACACAAAAAAATGAAGAATCTCACAAGATTCAGACAAATATAATACCACAGTATTTCCAGTTGAACCATACATAACATTTACGGATGAATGATAGAATGTACCTCTCTGACAAAAACCCATGTTGTACGGGAACACTTGCTTATCATATGATGGGTATTCCTTTGCATGAAATCTGCCAAATGTAAATTGTAGCATTCATAACTGTAACAAACTTAAAATTCTTAAAATGTGAATTAAGTATAATCTATATAATACAGATAACAGTGGAACCAAATCCCCCTTCGGAACAAGAAACAAACAAGGCAAAAGTGGATATACACAGAAAAAGCATCAGAATCAGTATTATTATTAACAAGTGAACATACAAGATACCGAGTCTTCCAGAGTCTTTTGCAAGAAAAAGGTGACCATGGAACAGATCAAACCGGTTCAAGGTAACATCCAATCCAACAGAAGGACCTCGCTCAGCAATGAGTTCAAACAAAAACTGCAGATACAGGTTCAGTTCCTGCAATATTTGAGAGAGAAATGCACCTTAAGTACTCTACCTATCAATGTGAGCTATTTCTATCTATTGTTGAACTAACCTCACAAATGAAACGTCTACCATAGGGAGTTCTAGTGAGCTCACACCGTTCTTCCTTTGATCCTTCACAATCAGGTACCTGTGATATCACAATTCAGAACACCACGCGTTCAGATAACAGTGAAGGCATTGGTATCCGAAGAGAAAAGCGAAAGAAGCTGACCTGGATAATGGTTGGGTCGAGAAGGCGATGAATAGCGTCGGGGTCGCCGCCAGAATCGACGGCGAGACGCGCCAGCTCCAAAACGGCCTCCGGCGGCCACCAAACAAGCTCGTTCCGCTTTCTCCAACTTGGGCCAGTGTGTTTGGACCAGGCGAAGCCCAACTTTCGGTGAGTAGGCTCCACTGGAGAGAAAGGAACGAGAAATTTGAGGCATGATTTGAGCTCACGTGCTACCACGGGATTCACACCTGAGGAATGGTGTTTGGAACCTAACAGAGACAACAAGTCAGAGGAAGTCGCTTTGGAAGTGGAAGAAGACGAGGGAGCGTAACGCTTCGAAGAAACAGGTAACGGTGGCAAGGAAGATGACGACGTGAGAGAAAATGAGAGGAATAGTGCGAATCGGAATTTGATCGAAGGATAACTCATTGTAAGTGTAGCTCACAGATAAAACAATTTTGAAGTTAAATTTAACGTCGAGATGGAGCTGTTGTTTCTTGCATCATTGTACATGTGCATGGTCATAAAGCAAATTTATTTGGTGTGCATTAATTACGATATAAATAATGAAATGTCAGTACAACTATTTGTAGGCCAAAATATCTAATACTTAGAATTATGTCATTTTAAACGAGTGAGTAACTTGCAAAATACATACTTTTCTGAATCAGTTTAATGATTTCAAACATGTACAACGAACTGAATAATAGAAAGGGGACGGTACGTAATTTGTAAAGATTTATTTAGCTTGCTGAACGATATAGAAACAAAAATATAACAAATTTGCATGTCCTTCATTGATAATATAATGATAAACGTCAGGGTCCCTATATAAAAATTGGGCGACAATCAATGACTACCCAATGATCAGAACCAAAACATTGTATATGACCACATGGATGAACATCGCTGTTTCTTTTTCTATGTTTTTTCCGACATTCTTAGTAAAATGTCCATCGACTTTCTTCCTTCTGGGCACTTCGGCTCATGATCTACAGGTCAGTTTTCTGTCAATAGCTGTGGCACATTTCTGGACTCGTAGACAGTGAAAACAAATCCTACGGAAACTTGGGACCTGAAAAAGGCAGCATAGTCATAAAACTTCTGATCACACAACACAGAAATAAATGAAACTCGATATTTTTAAAAAATTAATAAGCCTTAATAAGCCACAGCAAACTAAATCAGAGAGTCATTTATCATGCGGACAAGAATATCAAGTTGTCGCTTTGATGTTTAAGGAAAAAAGTTTAGATCGCTGATACGCATCACACCATTGTACGCCAGTGTCAACATAAACTTCTCAGGTCATTTATAGTAGGATTCCAAATAAATTTTCAACAGAGTACGCTATGAAGTTACTAGTTCCCATTTGAATCAAAGGCAACTTATTTTTTTTCCAATCCCTCTTTCTTTTTTCCTTTTTGCTTTATGAGCACAAATTAAACAAAGATAGCCAAACACTATTCATTAAACTGCTTCAGAAACAAACTTTAGGCAAAATCAATATGTTTTGAACTAGTTCAAATTTATATGGACTTATTTACATCTTTGTTTAATCAATTCAGAGCTCGTTTTCTACTTTCCCTAACACCACCATATATGCTGCATTCTCACGGAGCAGCTTAGGAGCTTCACTTGGTTCTCACTGCCAAAACTGAAGCAGCAAACCCCTTTGTATACCCCTCGGCCACCCCAAAAAAAGAGGAAAGCATTGTCACAAAAAACCAAATAGAGATTCCACATTTTACAGTGACCAAATGAGTGAGGAAGATATGATTCACTTACATTGACAAGTATGTATCCACAAAAGAGGAACTAGAATTCATCTACAACTTTAATACCAGCACCCTTGTCCCACTCCTCTGGAGGAGCAACATCAGCCATAATCTTTTCCTGGCCACGCCAAAGAACCTGGGACAGTGTTCCGGCATTGATTTGGTCAGGAATGCATGTTCAACAGAATAGACTAGACAACCCATTCACACTATATAAATAAGTACTTACTCTGTCAATGACACCAAATTCCTTAGCCTTTATTGCATCCATATAATATGGCCTCCTCATCACTTTGGCAACTGTTTCCTCTGACTGGTATTTTAGAGAAGACGTAAATAACAGAAATATAAGATTTAACCTCATCTTTCCTAAATAAATATGACATCCAGTATCTGAGCATGATACTCACATTTCCCGTGTGTTTAGCTAGTAGTTTAATCAGATTGTCTCTGTTAGTTATCACCTGCAAAATAAAATAACTATAAATAAACAGAGTTTAAAGATAAAATTAGGCATTGTTTAGAGTTAAAAAATAAATAAATAAAAGATAGAAAGAAAGGAGGGGGAAATAAGATGTTTTCATTCATATTTATATAGATGAAGAATTGCTCCTGTTTCAACTCACGTATGTTGAGATAACATCATTAAAGGTCAATTATATCATTCATGATTTTGTGTTAAAAGGCACTTCAGAAGGTTAAGGAAGGAAGGTGTATTTAAATTGTCCTTAGTTTAACTCCTAAGAGATGTATGACTATTGGGTGTACCAGAGTAGTCCCTTATTAGTCTAACCTTATGTCTGGACGAAGCATTTCAACAATGCTGAGAAATTGAAATGCATTGTATTTGAAATTCTTGCAATTAAATTCCCTTAATTTTCTAAATAACTTGTTTGGATAAAGAAATTAAAATACCTCACATTTCAATTTCTTGTTTGGATAAAATAATTGAATTTCTTATGAGATAAAATTTCATTTTATCAATATTTATTTTAGACTTAATTATATTTTGAGTTCATGATAAATTTGGAAACGGGTCGGTCAAACTTGTCAGGTCAACAGGTCGATCGGGTCGTAGGGCCTGCTCGACACGTCTGGGCCCGCCCGACACCTTTAGGTCATTTGGCCCGCCAAACCCGTGTGGGTTGTTGGGCTCGCCCATCCTGCTTGGGCCATCGGACCCGCTGACTCGTCTTGATTGTCAGGTCGATTCAACCCGTCTCTGTCTTTGAACCCACCTAACTCGTCTGGGTCGTCAGTCCCGTATGGGTTGTTGGGCCCGCCCGACCCGTTTGTGTCGTAGGGCCAGTCCGGTCCGTCTGGGTCGTTGGGCCAACCCGACACATCTTGGTCGTCGGGCTTACTTGGGCGATGTGGGTTGTCGGGCTTGACCGACTAGACCAACTTGTTTGAGTTGTCAAGCCCGCCCGACCCATATGTGTCATCAAGTCACCCCCTCGATCTGGGTTGTCCGGCCTGCCTAACCCGTCTAGGTCGTCGGACTCGCCTGACCCGTTTGGGTCGTCGGGCCCACTTGACCTGTCGAGGTCGTCGGGCCCACCTGACCAATCGGGGTCATTGGGCCCGCCTGATCCGTCGAGGTCGTCGGGCCCACCTAACCCGTCTAGGTCGTCGGGCCCGCCTAGCTTGTCTGGGTCATCGCGCCCGCCTGACCCGTCTGGGTCGTCGGGCCTACTCGGCCCGTATGTGTCGTCATTCGGGTTTGTCGAATCCGTTTGGGATTGAGTTCAAAGTGTGAGGTTGAGTGAGAAGAATTTCAAATTCCACCTTTTTTAGGGTATTTGAATTTCTTCTACTTTAGCTAATTGAAATACTTCAAAAAAATGCATGCATTTTAAATGCTTTTTAATTGCTCTATCCAAAAGCATTTCATTGCAAAGAATTTCAAATTCTCCAAATAAATGAATCACCCTCTTGAATTGCCTCATCCAAACACACCATAAGGGAAATGAGGGTTCCTCTTTGGAACCAATTTTCCATTCTTCCCAATAATTCGTCTTTGAAACCTCATTTTTATCCCCACATACATCCTTACTTCTTCAACTTGAATGTGAGACGAGGCCTTATTTCGAACTTCGTCCATTGACTCGAATTTATTCCAAACCTGAATAGGCTAGCCCTAAAGCCCTTGTTGAAGGCGTCAGTGAACATCTCCTTGTTTGGTTGATAGATGTGTACACTAATGTAACAAAATTGGTTGAGATAACCTTTTTGGGACTTGCTTTCCTACTACTTGATATCAAAGAGATTGGTCGTCTTAGGGGGTTTGATTTTGTTAGCTGTGATTTTGTGAATCGTTGGAGTAACATGTGAGAGAACCAAGGAAAAAAGTTGATAGCCCCATCAGGAATTCCACTAAACCATTGCAAAGCAGTTTTAAAGAAGGTCCATACTCACATTACTGTACAATGTCTAATCCGCCTGAGATTAACATATGGATTAAAATAGCTTTCAGGTGATTTTCAAGATCTCTTGACCCTAAAAAAGGAGTGAGCTTTGGTACCATGTAATGTGGTGACACTGGCTTGTCCATGATTTGTTAGGAAAATGTCAGAGTATTTTGGCTACACAGAGAGTAGATTGGCGTCAACCTTCCGTAGGCCCTCAAGGTTTCCTCCATTTGTTGACAAGACTCCTTGGCTTCCTATCTAAGTGTTTCCTATTCTAGTTATGATTCCTCTGTTCTCCTTCTGTTTTTCTCATTTTCTTGCCATAATTCTTGCATTGACTCTCTAGTATATGTTGTAAGGTTGGAGTGTCCTCAACTCCTTCTGAATGGACCCCTTGTCGTGGTTCCTCATGATATATTTGTGGGGTAGGGTGAGTTTTACCAGGTGCCACGGTGGGCCTCATTACTCCTGCTTAGGGTTGAGTTAATCCAAGAAATAATTTTAAGGGTATAGTATATGAGTGTTTACTTGCCTTTTCCTTGTGCAACTTTATCTATAATAGCAAAATTCTTGAAGCTTTCCGGTATAAAACCCTAAGTACAAGAAAACCACTACGAATGCCTTGGACAACTGGAAAACTGATAAAGCCTGATTTGGAAGATTGTTACTCGTTTCAAAGTAACTGAGTATTTTTCTGAAATTCTAGCTAAATCTGTTTTCAACAGCTCCCAAAGATATGGCTGAATATGTGACTAGGAGTTCCATCAAGACAATGCTTTTACAATTTGAGGGAAGGTGAAGTATTCAATCTTAAACTAGATAAAACCCATAGAAACTAGGTTTAGAAGAAAAGAAAAATTGCTAATTTTTTTTTGGGGCAAATGGAATTTCATCAAGAGGTTGCATTTAAAATATGAATGATATATGATACTTTTAAATTCTAATTGGACATACTATAAAAGCTTCAGCATGAATAAAGTGTTCTATTGAAACTTCTTTGACAACAAAAAATAGTTAGTCAGTATTACAAGCTGATTGCCGAACAACCATAACCATTTGAGGAACAAAGCTTTTTGTCATTTGTAATAATAAAAACTGCAGTATAGAAAAAAAAATGTGTAGACTAACCTCCTTTGCACGAATAAGAACATCACTTGCAGGCATCAACCCAGAGGATGGGATACGAGGTTGCTGAATCATAGCTGAAACAGATATCAATAGATCACTATTACATCTATAAGGAATTAAAGAAACAAAGATACAAAGTTAAATCCCAACTTTACCTTTAGCATGTGGCATCATAAAGCGTTTACCCGGAGTCCCTGCTGAAAGTAGCAAACAGGCTTGACCTATAGCAGCTCCAACACCCACTGTATGTATCTGCTCGGGATGCCAAAGCCAAATACACGACAAAAGATATATTCAAAATCTTAGTGAAAAGAAAAAAAAAACACAGCTCAACAAGGTAGAATAATAATTCGTAATGCTTATAAGAAAGGTAATTACCCTGCTGTCCATCATAATTGTTTCAAAATAAGTTACTCTGATTAAGTCATAAATATTAATTCCAGGCCATATGCCAATAAAACATAAACTGCAGTATAGAAGGAATTGTCACTGGGCTATCAGTAACAAAAAGTACCTACAGAATAACCCAAAGTTGATGCCATGATTTCCCAATCACCATAATGATATCATCATTATTCAAATTTTCCAGAAACCCAAGGCAACCAACAACAATCTTATTGGATCATTACTACCTACCAAGTACCATCACTAATAGAACTCAACAAGGCATACCAGTGTAGATAATCAATAAAAGGAAACAAACCTCGTTCTTTAACTGCCTCATTGCATCATAAATGGCAAAACCTTCTGTCTCCATACCTACCTGAACGCAAGAACTCAAAATGTTCAAGGATAAAAATAATGAGAAAGGCAGACAGTCAGCTTTACAGATTATCTTAAACCACGGATATCAAAAACACATCCAAAAAGAGTCCATGGTACATCAAACATTTCATATAAACAGCAAGGCAGAAGCCAACTACCGTTTCACCATCATCTCGAGTAGTCCCAGTGGAATTTATGTACATATAGATTGGCTCTTTAGGATCCATATACTGCAAGTACATCAATTCCGCAATAACAAGTTCTGTGACAGCCGGAACCAACTGAAACACAGAAAGAGTCACAGCAGGTTGTAAAAATTACAACAGTGAAGTATTAACTAAGGGCAACAATCAGAACTGGAACCAAATGCAAAAGCATATAAACCAATGCACAACTGAACACTTACAGGCATCCCAATGTAAATAATTCTACCATTGAGAAGCAAGGAAGGCAGGTCCGGTGGCGGTCTTGTGGGCCGATGTTCATTGTATGAAACAGACCTTTCAACCTAATTCAAACCACACAATTGTTCAAGTTACACAAACAGAAAAGCAAAGATTATCATCCTATGCATAAACTAATTGCAAACAGTATTTACAGAAATTCTCCCGTATTAGCTTCCGTAGGAGAAGATTTTTAACTTGTGCATAACCTCAAATTTATATCACTTTTCCTTCTTATTTCCATCTCAAATTATATGTATCTATCTAAAACTTTATCCAAACAGAAATTCCCCAGCACTTACCAGAAAAATAAAATAGAGCATCCAATCTCTTTCACCGCATGTTTAACTAATTCTAATCAATGAAACTGAGACACTAAATTTTAACTTCAAATTGTTTCGCTAAGTAGTAAGTAGCACGATATGTAACAAGAAAACCTAACCAAACCAAGTATTGACACGGCAGTCAAAAAAAGTGAAAATGAATATATAATTACTTGAGCGGGAGTAGCCATGAGTTTGGGGGAATCGAAGATATCGAGAAAAGGAGGGGTGTCGGAGTTCCGGGGAGGGTTGAGGAGCGTTTCCGGGGAAGAGGCGGCGACGGAGGCGAGCTTCGAGAGAAATGGGTCTTTAGGGTTGTGAGGAGGCATCGGAATTTTGGCGCTGTTAGTGGCGGCGTTAATGGAGCAACGAGTTCTTTGATTTCTGCATCTGGTTGTGGTGGCTGTGGAAGGTTGCGAGAAAGTGAGCATGGGAACACGCAAATACGCAGCCATCATGGTTTCACCTATCATACTGTGCAACACTTCAACTGGTTTCAGCCACAAATGGATTAGCACATATGGAGTGAACCGTCACTGTAGCGTGCGTGAGATGTAATATACAATTTTTTTTTTCTTTTGGTAAACAGTGGATTTGATATATTTATGTTTTAGTACATATACTTTAATCCGTTCAAATTTGTTTTAAATTAGTTAATAGCTGAACCGTATTTGATTTTCAAAAAGAAAATGACATTAATATAATTGTGTATATTGATATAAAATAAAGGTAATAACAGAGACAAAGGAGAGGAAGAATAGAGAATGAGATAGTAGTAGGGAGCAACTTCTGTTTGTATGTGTGTCTTATTAATGATAGGACGAGTCCTATTTATAGATACAATATGGTAACCCAGAAAGAATATAAAATCAAATAGTAAATACAAAAAAATATTACATAAAGAGTAATGAATAATATGATTATCAATCATATGAGTAATTGTATAAATCAATGGACGACCATTAATTTATAACACTCCCCCTTGGGTGTCCATTGATAAAAGAATGTGCCTCGTTAAAACCTTACTAGCAAAAACCCTTTGGGATAAAAACCTAGTAAAGGAAAAATAGTACATCATTCTATATAATATTGTTCTTTGCATCTTTTATTTCTCCCCCTCATGTAAACTTACATCATTAAGATGGCGGAGTCCAATCCTGTGAACTAATTGCTCAAAAGTTCTCCTTGGCAAAGACTTTGTAAATAAATCTGCTAGATTTTCACATGAGCGAATCTTTTGGATTTCTACATCACCATTTCTTTGAAGATCATGAGTGAAAAAGAATTTTGGAAGAATATGTTTTGTTTTGTCTCCTTTAATATATCCTTCTTTCAATTGAGCAATGCATGCACTATTGTCTTTATATATCGTTGTTGGTTTCATTTTTCCCAAGGATAAACCACAAGTTTGTCGCACATGTTGAATTATAGACCTTAACCAAACGCATTCACGACTTGCCTCATGTAATGCTAAAATTTCTGCATGATTTGACGATGTTGCTGTTATTGTTTGTTTCACAGATCGCCATGAAATCGTTGTGCCACCACATGTGAACAAATATCCTGTTTGTGATCGACCATTATGAGGATCTGATAAATAACCTGCATCTGCATAACCCATTAGATCTAATTTTGAATCATTTGGGTAAAACAAGCCCATATTC